>OAUG01000173.1_pt1 | contig 37534 bp, 36 predicted proteins | sample 1476141 | NCBI WGS metagenome assembly OAUG01 (sample SAMEA2580007, study PRJEB22360) | human gut metagenome | biome: human gut; feature: human-associated habitat; material: faeces | place: Denmark | collected 2008/2010 | reverse complement strand
TTTGAGTGTACCATAAATGCCTTTTTATTTTTCTAACTTAATTTTACAATTCGCGTTTACTTAACGTTTCAAACACAGGCAAACAGTTTGTTACTACTCTTAAATGTTTAAATTCCATTGCCTCGGCCAAAAGTTCAATAGTTGTTCCTGGTCCTAGGAAGATAGTTTCTTCTTCGTGAATTAAACTTAATGCTTTTTGGACAATTTCTTTTTTTTCAACACTATTAATAATTTGTTTATCAGCATGAGACAATTCATGTGGACGATATGTATTTAAACTGCTAGCTCCTCCATGTACTCGTTTTAAACGCCCCGCTGCTTCTAATTCTGTCAAATCTCTACGAACAGTCATATCCGAAACATTTAATCGTTCCATAATTTCAGTAACTTTGATTGCCCCTTTTTGATCTACTAGAGAGACTATCGCATTTAATCTTTCTTCTTTTAGCATTTTCATCGCTCCATTGTTAGTATATCTTTTATTCTACGATAAAATACTTATTATGAATACTAAAACATTTCTCCATTTATTTTAACATGAACGACGATTTTTAAAAAATTGACGATTTAGCCTATCTTTATATAAACAGATATCACTCCAACGATTGATTTAGATCTATTTGAGCCTAGTCAAATAGAGATCTAGCATAAAAACTTCCCAGAAAAACATCCCCTACTCTGAGCACCTCTATCCAAAAAAATAGCACATAGGCAAAGGCAGGTTACTTATAAAATGGTAAGCACCCCGCCTTTGCCTATGTTTAAGTAAGCGACGTATTTCCCCTATTACTGATTCAAAGTCCTTAAAACTTTATAATCACTGTTTTGCACAAGCAAGACGCTACTTGGGTTATCGGGATAAGCGGCATTACCATCAAATGATACAACAACAGTATTCGTACCAACTTTCGTGAATTGTGTGTATGAGCCCCCAGCACCGCCCACGTTGGCAAAATGCAATGTCAACGTGTCGCCTTTTGTTTCTACCTCGCGCCAATTTGCCCGCTGATAGTTATGCCAGTCAATTTGAGTTGAAATTTCGTTTGCCGTGTTTTTATACATTCCTTCGTAAAAATCAATCGCTTCCTCTTTTGAAGACCACGGATTGACTGAAATATTTGGGATTTGTTCTTTAGTAATTGACGGGGCACCTACAATTTTTTCAAACCCAGCCCTCAACTTTGCATTATCTGTTGCTCCAAAATACAGATAGCCATAAGGATCTCCTTGATTTTGCATCGTCACTAAAACTAAGGGCTGATTGTTAACGATGGTGAATAAATACAAATGCTTTTGCATTTCTGGTTGCGTTTCTGCATCAGAGTAAACAGCAACTAACGCATATCCATCCTTCACTTGTCCATTTTCAGACCATTCTAAATAAATGGGATGCTGATCAATCGCTGGTTGCATAGTAGCATTTCCTACTAGACCATCAGGCGCTTGGACGCCATTAAAATTGATTGAATTTCCTGGTGTATATTCTTTATACGTTTGGTTCATCCGTTGCCCCCAATCAGCCATAAATTGTTGTAACTGTGCTTTTTTTTGCACAGACCACAACTGATTTTCAGTTTTAGTAGAAGCAGAAGAATTACTTTGAGTCGTACTAGATTTTGACTCCGTGCTCATTTGACTTGCTTGGCTGTTGTTAACGGTAGCAGGTGCTTTCATTTCTGATGTTGCTATCGGCTTGCTTGATTTGCTTGCAGTGCTATCACCACTTTTGTTGGAAGAACATCCTGATAAAATACTCAATAAAAGACCTATCAAGATTATTTTTTTCATTGGGAATCCCTTCTTTCTGACAAGAATACTGTATGACTTTTCCCCCATTCTCACCAGCAAAACTCGACTAAAAACAGCTATATTTATTTGTTATTTAATTGTCTAATTAAGTTGATTGTAAGCATCCCATAACCAAGGATGCACAACTTTAATATCGTGTTTCAAAATATAATCGATATAGAAATATGCGGCATCTTCTAAAGAACAATTTAAAGCTTGTAATAAACCATCTAAGTATGGTGGTTTACCTTCTTGATCCCACTTTATTTTATCAGCGACAAACAAAACTAAATCTATGTCCGAATAGTTTTTCTTCAATGTTGTATGGCATTCAATAGCTGATAAAATTTCATTGTCTTCAATACCAAAATCCATTTTCGCAATAGACTTAGAAATTTTTTGATGAATTATCATTGGAAAGGCCATTTCTGCTTCGTTTAATTCAATCCCATATTTTTGTGCGACATTAATTCTCTGATTATTTGGATAAACCGCAGAGATATCGTGTAAATATCCTGCAATACTTACTTTTTCTGGACTAGTTAAATATTTTTCACCAAGTTGATAGGCATACTCTCCAACTTCCATACAATGATAATACGTCTTCTCACAGTTTTTACTCACTAAATATTGTTTAATTTCATTTTTCAACACCTGTTGATGATCCATTTCCACAGTCCTTTCTCATTCCGATTACTCTTCTAGATAAATAAATTATACTCCTTTCATCCTCTAGCAACCTTTTATTTTTTATTAAATAAACAACTAACTAAATTGAAAAAATTGAAACTTTTTGGTCCTCAAATTCGTCTATAACTAATAGGACGTTCAATTTTGTATAACGTGGAGGTGTATTTTTTAACTTTTTCATTAACCAAAGAGGAGTGAAAGTATGCGACATAAGAAAAGAAAATTCAAAATAAACGGGTATGTATTATTTAGTGCGTTAATCCTCATTGTTCTTGTTTTCATTCAAACGTTCCTTTTAACTCAACCCAAGATAACAAGTAAAAATGATGATACTACGCAGACATCGACTAAAAATTCAACTGCAAAAAAAGATTCCCCGACCAAGTTAGAAAAGGAATCAACACACATGACTATTTCATCAAAAAAATATGCTTACTCAGCAGACAAAATCAGAAAATATATAACTGGAGAAGAACCTTACAAAGGTGAAAAATTAGTATTCTTAACCTTTGATGATGGCGTTAATAATCAAATAACCCCACAAGTCCTAGATGCATTAAAAAAGTATAACGTCCACGCAACTTTTTTTCTTGTAGGAAATACCCTAACTTCCGAAAATCAAAAGATAGTGAAACGCGAAGTTGCAGAAGGACATTCAATAGGCTTTCATAGTTCAACTCATGATTATGCAACGTTATATCCAAACGGGATTGTCAACACTGAAGAAATACAAGCGGAAATAGCGGACATGGAGAACTCTCTTAAAAAAATATTGGGCGAAACATTTCAAACAACTCTCTGGCGATACCCAGGAGGTCATATGTCATGGGGAGGTACAGAAAAATCTGATGAATTATTCAAACAACTTGGCATCCATTGGATTGACTGGAATGCGATGGTTGGGGATGCGGAGCCGTTAGACAGACAGCCTACTACAGTCGCAGAAATGCTTGCTTTCCATCAACATTCACTTGAGGTTTATCCGGATTATAATATTAGAGTAGTCTTAATGCATGATTCAGTAGATAAGGAATTAACAAAACAAGCATTGCCACAATTAATAGAGTTTTATCAAGCAAATGGTTATCAATTTGGTGTCTTATATTAGAGCAACTAGGAGCACTAAAGAAAGCATTTCTGGTCTTAGTCAATGTTGATTTTTTGTTTAATTACACAAAAACGTCTCTATACTTTCTGATGTTGGTAAAAAAACTAACATCAGAAAGTATAGAGACGAAAAAAATAAAAATTTTTAGCCTTCTTTTTTATGACTTAACTATCCTATTTACCACCAAAATCACCATACACATTACCTTCTGCATCAGATATACGTTTACCTTCATCAACTTTTTTAAACTCTATTTTTTTCGTTTTTTTGTCCAATTGACCTGTAATTTCATAGCTCTCTTTATTTTCTTGTATTTTAATATTTTTATATACCTTTTTTTCTGTTCTACTTGTTTTTTTTGTATCTTCATTATTGGGATTAACTAAATATTCTTTTTCAAGCGTCATGGTTTTGTCCTTGTTGAAAAAAATTGAACCTTTCGTTAGGTCTTCTTCCTTTTCAATAATCGTGGTGAGTATTAAAGGAAACGAACTGGCATTCAAAAGATTGCCGTTTTCTTTTTTGTTATTACTACAACCTACCAAAAACATGAAAAAAATAATACAACTAAAATACCCGATTTTTTTCATGATTACTCCCTCCTATTACATAAAGTTAGAATAGCTATTGTTCATTAATATCGACAATTCTTTGCGCCGTGCTTGAACCATTGGTAACGTAGCCTCCATAAGTACAGATATATCCTCTTATGTTTGGATCTTCTCCGTAGTCTTGCCAACGTTGAAGTTTTAGATTTCCTCTAAATTGACCATCATCATACCAATAGTAATTAGGTATACTTGCACCTTTTCTTATTGTAATGGTTTGGTAAATAAACTTAGTCGTTGTCCTACTTAAAGAATAATTTGTATCAGAAATGAATTATCTCTTGGATCATAAGGTGGCACTTTTTCAAACTCAGGAAGTTTTCTCTGTATTTGTACTTCAGGAGTATTCGCAAAGTAATCTACTATCTTGACAGTTATTAAAAGAATCACTACCCTCAAAACTATAGCAAACATAAAAATTATTCCATTCTAATTCTTCCATAATTATCATGTCCTTTTACAATTAATATACTTATTTTATCGTATATATTTTAAAAGGAAAAGAACACTATTTAAATAGCAAACGATTCTTAATTAAGTTTACTACTATTTTATTGTATTCTTATAGCACCAACAGTCCTGCTATTTATTGGTTACTTGCTAAAATACTTATCTGTGCTCTTTGTATTTATTTCTTTTTGATTGAATATAAAAGACAAAAATCCTGTAACTATGGCCCTGAATAATTGATTTGCCAATACTATCACCCCATTCTGCTTCTTCTCCAATTTCAACTGATATTGACAAACTAACGTAGTTTTTGTTTCTTGATCCAAGCACTTAACTGAAATTTTGGTTTTCAGTACTCCCTCTTTTTATCTTTCTAAATTTCCTCACACCTTCAATTTTCAAAAGATTTCTGAATCATTGTCCAAAAACCTAATTTTCACACTTATGTGACTTCAAAAAAAGTCAAAGTGATTTTCCACTTAATTACACACAAAAACACCCTCTTGCTGAGCAAGAGGGTGTTCGTTTGTCGAATAGTAAAGATTAACGACGGATTTCTTTGATACGAGCTGCTTTTCCGTGTAATGCGCGTAAGTAGTAAAGTTTTGCACGACGTACTTTACCGTAGCGAACCACTTCAATTTGAGCAACACGTGGTGTGTGTAATGGGAATGTACGTTCCACACCAACACCATTTGAAACTTTACGTACTGTGTAAGTTTCGCTGATTCCAGCACCACGGCGTTTAATTACAACACCTTCGAATAACTGGATACGTTCACGAGTACCTTCGACTACTTTCGCATGAACGCGAACAGTGTCACCAGGGCGGAACGCAGGAATATCCGTACGTAATTGTTCTTGTGTTAATTCTTGAATTAATGGATTCATTTTATCCTTCTCCTTATTCCCAAATATTCTTATGGTCACTTCTGCCACAGCGGAATATTGTAATAGTTAGAGCGCATTGCACTCACCAAATTAGTTTACCACAGACAAAATAAGCTGTAAAGAGAATTTTCTTGAAAGTTCCCTTATTTTTGCTCTTCTTGTTTAATTTCCTCTAATAACTTCAACATTTCAGGCGTCATTTCTACTGATTCCAACATGTCAGGTCGACGCAAAAAGGTCCGTCGTAATGATTCTTTTAGTTGCCATTCTGCAATTAATTTATGGTTCCCATTCGTTAGCACGGCAGGGACTTCCATATCATTGAAAATAGCAGGTCTGGTATATTGTGGATGCTCTAATAGGCCAGTGGAATGTGAATCCGTCTGTGCAGAAAGATTGTTACCTAAGACATCAGGTAATAAACGGACTGTCGCATCAATCATGACCATTGCGCCTAATTCGCCCCCTGTTAAAACGTAGTCCCCCAATGAAACTTCATCTGTGACCATCGTGCGAATTCGCTCATCATAGCCTTCATAATGTCCACAAATAAAAACTAAATGATCTTCTTGTGAAAATTCCTCGGCCATTTTTTGATTAAACGGTTTTCCTGCTGGATCTAATAAGATGACCCGTTTTGGTTGCTGGTTTGTCTCTTCTTCAATTGCTTTTAGGTTATCATAGATCGGTTGTACTTTTAAAAGCATCCCTGCGCCACCGCCATACGGATAATCATCGACCGTTTGGTGTTTGTTATCTGAAAAATCGCGAAAATTAGAGACATTCAATTCTAATAACTGCTTTTCCCGAGCTTTCCCAATAATTGATTCCCCCATTGGTCCTTCAAACATTCTAGGAAAAAGAGTTAATACATCAATTCTCATCGTCAATCAATCCTTCTGGAATGTCCACATCAATCCGTTGATTTTCGACATCGACTTTTGTAACAACGCCTTCAATATACGGTAAAAGTAAATCTTTTTTCTTTGGTCGTTGGACGACCCACACATCATTCGCACCAGGAGATAAAATTTCTTTAATTTTTCCCAGTTCACTACCGGTTTCATCATAAACAGTGGCACCAATGATTTGGTGATAATAAAATTCGTCCTCTCCCAATTCAGCGAGATTGTCTTTTGCAACTTTTAAAATACCGTCACGATATTTTTCAACATCGTTGATATTTGGATGTCCTTCAAAGCTTAAAATGTCAAAATTCTTATGCTTGCGGTGGGACTTCACGACCAATTCAATTGGTGCTTTTTTCTCTTGAAATAGCAGTAACGTTGACCCTTTTTGATAACGTTCTTCTGGAAAATCCGTTTTCGAAATGACCCGAACTTCTCCTTTGATTCCTTGTGTGTTCACAATTTTTCCTACATTTAAATAATCTGTCACGTGAAAGCCTCTCTTCCTTGTATTTCATCTTTCCTATTCTACCATTTCTTACGCGCAAATTCTATGAAAAAACAAAGGCCAACTTTTCTAGTCAGCCTTTGTTTTTATTAATTCGTTAAACCAGTTAATGTGCCATAAATTAAAAATAAATTCAATAACGTCAAGGCAATAGCAATAATCCAAGCTAAAAATTTCACCCACGCTGGATTCGCAAATTGGCCCATTAATTTTTTATCACTTGTATACATCGTTAAAGGAATAATCGACACTGGCAAAGCAATACTTAGGAAAACTTGCGTATAAAGCAACAAGTCTTCAACAGCCGTTTCGCTACCGCCATAAATAATGACACAAATAATGACTGGCACAATTGCTAACAAACGAGTTAACACTCGTCTTGCCCACAACGGCATTTTTAAATGGATAAAGCCTTCCATTACAATTTGTCCTGACAGCGTACCTGTAATCGTTGAATTTTGACCAGAAGCCAGTAAAGCAATTGCAAAAAGAATACTTAACACTGGGCTAGCAATATTACCAACAATATCTGGATTTTTCAAAGCATCAAATAAATCAACGAATTTACCTAATTCACTGTTGGTTCCATAAAATAATGCTCCCCCTAGGATTAGCAGCAAACAATTTACGACAAAAGCGACAGTTAATTGAATATTTGAATCCCAAGTAGTGAAACGAATTGCTTTGGCTTTCTCAGCATCATCGTTACGATCAAATTTCCGTGCTTGCGCAATGGAAGAATGCAAATATAAGTTATGAGGCATGACTGTCGCTCCAACGATCCCCAAGGCTAAAAATAACATGGATTTATCTGTCGCTATTTTTGTGTCTGGAATAAAACCTCGTAATACTTCACCAACATTTGGATCTGCTAATGCCACTTCATAAGCAAAAACAAAAAAGATGACTGCAATTAAACAAGAAACAATTGCTTCGATTTTGCGAAAGCCTAACTTTGTCAGTAGCAAAAGTAATAAAACATCAAACGTTGTTATCAACACACCAATTAATAATGGAAAACCAAATAATAATTGCAAAGCAACGGCACCACCAATTACCTCAGCGATATCTGTTGCCATTATGGCTAACTCCGTCACCACCCACAAGGCAACGCCCGTTCGTTTACTTGTATGCTCTCTAGTCGCTTGAGCTAAATCCATTCCTGTCACGATTCCTAAGCGCGCAGCCATACTTTGTAGTAACATGGCAACTAAACTAGAAAGTAAAATCACACTAAGTAACGTGTACTTATATTCCGCTCCGCCAGCAATTGACGTAATCCAATTTCCTGGATCCATATAACCAACAGCCACTAAAGCGCCAGGTCCGCTATAGGCTAGCAAAGTTCGCCAAAAGCTAGCGTTTTTAGGTACCTCGACGGTATTATTTATCTCTTCTAAACTAGGTCCATTTGCATAATTAAGCATTTTTTCCGTTTTCTTTTCTTTCATCCAACATCCCTCAATCTATCTTGTTCACACATTTCACTTTTAGGTACACCTAAAACTAGTTAACATAATTATAGTCTTCTTATTCTTCGTTGTAAACTGTTACATTCTAATTTTTTAAGCACTTTCGCTATAAATCGTTTGGTTTTTACCAAAAAATCCCTTACACTTATTTTATCATAGATCGGAGGTTATGAGGATGAAGTTAGATATGGTCGGTATTATCGTCAACGATATGACACAAGCACTCTCTTTTTACCAAACGCTAGGTTTTAACGTGCTGGGAGAAGCTTCGCCCGATTACACAGAATTACAAAACAATGGCGTCAGGATTTCTTTAAATTCACTACAAATGATTACTGGTGTCTATGGGTTTGCGCCTAGCCAGCAAGGCGATAAAATCGAACTTGCTTTTCTTTGTGAAACGGCCGCAGAAGTTGATAACACCGTGAAAAAAATGAGCCAAGCTGGTTACATTGTTTTTAAAGAACCTTGGAATGCACCTTGGGGCCAACGATACGCAATCATTAAAGACGTGGATGCAAATTTAATTTCACTCTTTGCCCCTCTATAATATTACTAAAAAATGCGCCACTTTCGTTTCTTTTACTCACTTTCGAAAGATCAGTGCAGAATGGGTCTTAAGTAGGATGTCTTTTCTGTCTCTTTTTTTGTATAATAAACTTATCAAATGATGTGTATCTTACAACTTTGTTCGTTTGCAGAAAGAACAAACGATGTTTTTTATTGATAAAAAGTTATATACTAAAAGTACGATGAGTATAACTAAAGGAGATGAGAAATGTGAGTGTTACCCTATCTAGAAAAATTGTTAATATTATTTCCATTTTGGGCATTGTTGCAACCATAATTGCAACCATCTATTTTATCCGATTAGGTGTCTTCAAGGACATCAATGCACTAAGAGGACTAGTAGGGCAATCTGTCATTCTCGGTCCGATTATTTTCATGTTAATTCAGATTATTCAAGTGGTTATTCCGATTATTCCTGGTGGTGTTAGCTGTGCTGCAGGGGTCTTGATTTTCGGGCCAACAATGGGCTTCGTCTATAATTACGTTGGTATTGCACTTGGCTCTATTATCATTTTCTTATTAGGTCGTAATTATGGGAAACCATTCATTATGAGCCTTGTCAGTGATAAAACATATAACAAGTATATCGGTTGGTTAGACAATGAAAAACGTTTTGAACGATTGTTTGCTTTAGCAATTTTCTTCCCGATTGCACCGGATGATGCGCTTTGTTTAATGGCCGGTTTAACAAAAATGTCTGTGAAAAAATTTACTCTGATTATTTTATTAGCAAAACCTGCTTCTATCTATTTATATAGTCTTGCGTTAATTTATGGCGGTACATTTTTAACTAGCTTACTGGGAATGTAAAATAAATAAAAAAGCGAACGGACTAAATCAAAACTCTGCCTGTGTCAGTTTGATTTAGTCCTTTTATTATGGAATTTTGGTAGAAACTGGGGGACTTTTGATGTTTAGTTATTTTAAAAATAGTATTGTGAATACGGTAGATTTTCTTAAAGGAACAACGGCGTATTTTCGCGACGTGCTCTTGATGCACGGATTTATGTTATTCGTTCTATTGCCTTTATTGACAAGTTTGTCCAAATTGGTACTCAAAGAAGGTGGGATTGATTATATTTCCTACGATAACTTAGGGGCAATTGCTACGCAACATCCCTATGTCCTTTTGACTTTTCTACTAATTGGGCTGTTAATTTTACTGGCGCTCTTTTTTGAATTTACCTTTTTATTGCTTAGTGTTTATTTTATTAAGAAAAAGCAACCAATTACTCTAACGCAATTATTGCACGGCACCTTGCTTCAGATCAAAAAAGTTCGAGGAATTACCTTTCTGTTTTTCCTGGCATATTTCTTTTTGATTTTACCATTAAGTGGGTTAACTTTCCGCTCTTATTTATTAACAAGAGTTAAGATTCCAGCCTTTATCTTAGATTTTATTTTTGCAAATCGCGTCATTATTATTATTGGTTTCGTATTGTTAGAACTGATTATCTTATATTTAGCGATTCGACTTGCTTTTGCCCTTCCAGAGTTGATTTTACGTGATGTTGGTTTTCGTGAGTCTTTAAAACGTAGTTGGCAAATTACAAAGCGACGCTTTTTCCAGATTTTAGGACAATTTATTATCATTGGAGGAACTGTTTTAGGGATTTTTACGGCTGGCTATTTCTTGATATTTTTAGGTCAAACCGCAGTCGAAACGTTTAAGCCTGAGTGGTCTTTACCTAGCGCTGTCATCGCTATGACGCTCCTTCAGGTTATGATGCTCTTAAACTTGGTGTTGTCTAGTGTTGCTATTTTTTACATTATTGTTGATGATATGGAGGATGAAGGGATTTTGCCTGACACGCCAGAATGGTTCACCCCGAAATCAGAGGTTCGGGTAGAATGGACCACCTTCAGAGTCGTTCTTTTTTGTTTGATTGCAATCATCTTCGGAATTGGTGTAGGCACCTATAATACGAATTACCTAAGTCATACACCTGACCGAAAACCGGTTACCATCTCCCATCGTGGTGTCAATGGTAACAATGGCGTTCAAAACACCTTAGACTCTTTAATCGAGACCAATAAGGCAAAACCTGATTATGTTGAAATGGATATTCAAGAAACCAAAGACCATCAATTTATTGTCATGCACGATTTTAATTTACGGGCGTTAACGGGCGTTAATAAACGACCGAATCAATTAACACTTAAAGAATTAACGAATATGAATGTCACAGAAAATGGTCAAACTGCTAAAATGGTTTCTTTCGATGTTTATTTAGCCAAAGCCAATCAATTAAAACAACGTTTATTAATTGAAATCAAAACCACGCCTCAGGATAGCCCTGATTTAGTACAGCGTTTTGTCAAACAATACCGCGAAAATATTTTAGAAAACGGTCATATCCTTCATACCTTAACCTATGATACGGCGATGGCCTTAAAGAAAGAAGAACCACGCTTTTATGTAGGCTACGTTATTCCTTTCAACATTGTGGGACCGCCTAAAATGCCAGTTGACTTTTTTACTATGGAATACAGTACAATGAATCGTAACTTTGTAAATGCCGCTCATCATGATGGGAAAAAGGTTTATGCTTGGACAGCAAATGATGAAGATGTTATGACACGAATGATTTTTTATGGCGTCGATGGCATCATTACCGATCAGCTCAGTCTACTGAACGAAACAATGAAAACCGATTTAGAAAACCCAACATACTCCGATAAACTGTTGAATTTCGCTATTGGAATGGGTTAAAAAAAGAGCCAATCTGCTGAGCAGATTGGCTCTTTTACGTTCATGTTAGTTGTTTTTACCAAAAATTCTTAAGAAAGCTAAGAATAAGTTGATGAAGTCAAGATATAATTGTAATGCGAAGAAAACGGCCATCCCAGTACCTGCTTGATCACCTGTTTGCGCATAGACTTGGCGTATACGTTGGTTATCATAAGCAGTAATCCCTGAGAAAATTAGGACCATTAAAATGGAAATAAAGAATTCTACAGCATTACTGTGTAAAAGGAACATATTTAGCAACATCGCAATGATGATTCCGATTAAGGCACTATAAGCGGCATGACCAACTGCTGATAGGTCTTTCTTCGTAAAGACACCTACTAATGACATCGCGCCAAAGGTAGCTGCTGCACTTAAAAATGCGCCGGCCACTGTTCCACCAGTATACATTAATAACGTCACGGATAAAGTGACACCATTTAATAATGCATACGCAACAAATCCTGCAATCGCAATGGTTGGATTCTTCTGTGCTTTTGCGCCTAGATATAAAACTAAGCCAATTTCCACAAGCCAAATCATCCAAAAAGCTAAGCTTGATTGGAATAAAGTAGCTAGAACGGGTAAAAAGACAGTTGTCATTGCATAAGCCATGATTGCGCTAATACCAATTCCTAACGCTAAAAATCCGTAAATTTTGGCATAAAATTTATTCAAACCTGTGCCAGTTTGGATATACTCTTGATTATTCATAAGTTAAAGTCCCTTCTTTCTCTGTTAGTTCATCAATCGTCACTTGGGGTGGTTGAACCATCACCACTGCATCTAACACGCGATTTTCTTGCTCATTAACAGCCTCAACTGAAATGGTAATCACATCTTTCATTTTGTCGACTTTGATTACTTCTAATTGGAAAGTCAATGTTTCGTAATGAAAAACGGGTTCCACAAAGTTCACAGAGAAATTCACAACATGGGAACCTGGTCCTGGCAAATGTTTAGAAATCGCACTAGTGATAATTCCCATCAGCATAATTGATGGTACGATTGGTTTTTCATATTCTGTTTTTTGGGCATAATCATGTTGGATATATAAAGGATTCGCATCATTGGTCAAGCCCAAGTAAAGTAATAAGTCCTTGTCTTCAATTGACTCTGTCAAGGACAACGAATCTCCCTCTTCGATATCTTCGATGGTTTTGCCTAATTTTCTCGGTTTTCCGATATTCAAATTAGTACACCTCCGTTATTGATAAGATAATTGTACCAAAATGTACTTAAAAGGCAAGTTAAAAAATAGTCTTTAAAGGATGTTTAAACAAAACCAACTTATCTACCATGCTAGATTTTAAAAACAAACAACGGAACAGGAGCAGCTTCTTATTTTTTGAAGCCAGATAACCCTGTCCCGATTTTGTTTCTTTTTATTATAAAACGTTTCTAGTTGTGTTACTTAGTAATGTTTCGTAAGCTTGTTCAAATTTCTGAACATCGCCAGCGCCCATAAAGACAACCACTGCATTTTCAAAATCTAGTAAAGGCGACACATTATCTTCGGTAATTACTTGTCCACCTTTTTGAATTTTTTCACCTAAATCTTCAATGCGTACCTCGCCTTGTGTTTCACGCGCAGAGCCAAAAATATTACATAAGAATACTTCATCTGCTAAATCCAGTGCTTCAGCAAATTCATCCATTAAGGCAATTGTTCGTGTAAATGTATGTGGCTGGAAGACAGCAATAATTTCTTTGTCAGGATATTTTTGACGAGCGCCATCAATCGTTGCTTTAATTTCGGCTGGATGGTGCGCATAATCATCAACAATAATCATGTCACTGACTTTTTTCTCGCTAAAACGACGTTTTACACCTTTAAAACTTAGCATTTCTTCTGCGACTTTTTGCATATCAAGTTTTTCAAAATAAGCCACAGCAATCACACCTAGCGCATTCATGATATTGTGATGGCCAAATGCTGGTAAGACAAAATGACCTACAAAATCATCCTTGTGATAAACATCAAAAGATGAGCCTTCCGTTGTTCGTTGAATATTTCGTGCTTGGATATCATCCTCTTCGCTGACACCATAATAATAAACTGGCACTTCTGATTCTAACTGGCGAAGATACTTATCATCACCATAAGCAAAAATTCCTTTTTTGACTTGATGAGCCATTGTTTGGAACGCTGAAAAAACGTCCTCAATGCTCTTGTAGTAATCTGGATGATCAAAATCGATATTCGTCATAATCGCATAATCTGGTGAATAAGCCAAGAAATGACGGCGATATTCACACGCTTCAAATGCAAAGAAATCAGCATCTGGTTCGCCGTGGCCAGTGCCATCCCCTATTAAATAACTAGTTGGATTGATACCACTTAATACATGTGCTAGCAAACCAGTCGTACTTGTTTTCCCATGTGACCCTGTTACAGCAATGCTTGTGTACGGTTCGATAAAACGAGCAATGAAATCGTGGTAACGAATTACTTCTGCGCCTAATTCGATGGCGCGGGCGATTTCCTCATGGGTATCTGGAAAAGCATTTCCAGCAATAACAATCATGTCTTTATCAATATTATCTGCATTAAATGGTAAAATAGGGACACCTGATTTTTCAAGATCCCGTTGTGTAAAGAAATACTCTTCTACGTCTGATCCTTGAACGTTGTAGCCTTTTTGGTGTAAGACCAACGCTAATGAGCTCATGCCAGAACCTTTAATTCCGACAAAATGGTATAATTTGTTCTCTTGATTTCCCATTATAATCCTCTTCTCTGTCACTATATAAAACATACCTTTTTTAAAAAAATTTCAATCATACGAGATTCATTATCGTATAAAACAAAAAAATAATCAACTATTAAAACAGAATAAAAAACTTACATGTTTCAATTCCACATGCAAGTTTCATCTCTTAACTAAAATATTTACTGTTTTCTAATACAGAACTTGAATCTTCTAGCATCCCACTTAATGGTTTATCCAAGATGCCCTTTTTCTTCTCTTCTGTCACAGGTGCTTCCGGCTCCACTTGAGCATTCGCTTTAGCTAATTTTTTCCCATAAGCAGTTTGACTTTTAGCATTTTTCTTTGCGGCATTCAAACGGGAACGCGAACGTAAATCCAACGCATCTTCGCCAAAACGTTCTAAGTCTGGTTTGATTTGTTGATATTGTCGTCTAGTTAAAGGAATCTCAGGTTCTGAGGTTGGAATATTAAACTTCCGCACCGTTGGATCTTCTTCCGTATCTTTCACTTGAAAAGCCATTGGTTCATCATCAAGAATGACATATGAACGCCGATCTTTTTTCATTGCTTTTAGCAACTCTTCTTCAGTAAAACTAGGTTCCTGTTCCTCAGGAATCACAGAAGCCGGGATATATTTAGGAACAAAATAAGAAGGTGTCGTTTTCTGCACTAATGGTGATGCGGCAGGTCTACTTGGTTTCGCGACGACTTCTTTTTTTTTATACGTTTGTGTCCAGCCATTTCCTTTTGGCGTCCCAAAAAGGCTATTATTTTTTTTCGTTGCTTGTTTATTTTTCGTTGCTTTACTAGCATGTTTTGTGTAGTCTGGCAAATTAGAACGATGACGTGCTAATTGCTCTTGTTGTGCTGCCGTTAATTGTTGTGTTTGTTTATTTGTAGTTGATTGATTCGTTGTTGGTTGTTGGACGGATGGTGTGCTTTGTCTAGTATCTTCGGCAGATGTTGCAGTTCTTCTGCTACCAGACATTGCTTTACCAATCAGATCATCTTGAAATAAGTTACGTTCATTATCTGTTGGTAATTTTACGCCCTGTTCATCATCATACGCTGGAAAACGGAAATGTTTTCTCTTCACTTGAGCATTATCCATTGCGGTCATTCCTTTTATTTTTCTTTCTCATTAGTTTAACACATTCTCAATGAATACTAAAGAACTTGCCTGAATTTTTAAGAGAACAAAAAAGAAACCTCTGTTTAAAAAGGTTTCTTTTTTGTTTATTTATCTAGTTGTAATTTGGCAAAGTCCGCTTTGACTTGAATGAATGACTGAAACAATTGTAAAAACTGAAAGAGTCGCGCCCGATTTTCAAATTCACTTCTTGTTTGCGGCAATGGTTTTGTGCGATAGGTTTCATAAACGGTCTTAATTCGATTCATAATTTCTTGTCCATCATTATTCTCTGCAAATGTTTCTGCCGTATATTCCAATAATTGTTGAATATAGCGAACTTGTTGCGCATCAACAGTAATATCTTCTAATAATTCCAACATGTTTTTTAGAATATTACTTTGCATTTTTCTCATCGCAAAGTACTCTAAATAGTACGTATTGGTAGACAGCAATTGATTCTCGGCATGATTTTTGGCCCACGTCTCGCCTGTGCGAATAAAGGTTTTTAAATCTGCACAATGCATGACCAAATTTCGCTCTCCTGCAGCGTTGTTTAAATGTAGCGCCATTTCCCTTAAAATTTTACGAAACATTGTTTCAATGACTTCTTGGTCTTCTCTTAAACGTTTTTCTGTATCAGGCATATAAGAATTAGCTAATAACGCTAGTCCCACACCAATACTTATTAATAAAAATTCATTTCCAATAATCGCCCAAGAAAGATTTTTTTCGACTAAATAATGAGTTACCAAAACGGAACTCACAACAATACCATCAGATAATTGAAAATACACAGCTGCTGGAATAAATAATAACAAAAAAATACCAAAAGCAATCGCTGTAAAACCTAAAAAAGTAAAACAAATATACGCTAAAATAGTTGCTAAAGCTAAGGATAACAAACGATAAATTCCTGTCATGACAGATGTTTTTTTCGTGCTAGTAACACTTAAAACTGAAATAATCCCTGCCGAAGGGGCATAAAGTAATCCCAGTTTTTCCGCAATAATCATTGCTAATGCAGCGCTAATGGCTGTCTTGACTGTTCGTAAACCAATTTTCATGCATACTCCCCTTAAAAAATAATAATTCTTCACTTTTCTCTAGTAATTTTACCTCTATTTCGGTTATCATTAAAGAGAAAAGTTATTTAGGAGCGAATATTTATGATAGTGGGTCGATTTCGTTTAGGCATGCGAACGTTAAAAACAGCAATTGCTGTCATGCTGTGTATTCTTTTATTTCAATTTTTCCATCGTGGCTCACCTATGATTGCCTGTTTAGCAGCTGTTTTTTCGCTAAGACAAGATTTAAATACCAGTTTGTCTTTTGGAAAATCGCGCATTATTGGAAACACATTGGGTGGCTTTTTAGCTTTGCTTTATGTATTAGCACAAGATTATTTTCCTAATCAACACTTAGTAGAATTACTGCTACTACCACTTTTAGTCATTATCGTCATCGTTGTTTCTGATGGGATTAATAACAATGCTGGAATCATTTCTGCAACTGCGACACTTTTAATGATTTCTTTAAGTATTCCGCAAAGCGATTCCTTTCAATATGCAATGGAACGTGTGTTGGATACATTCATTGGGACCTTTATAGCGATTGGTTTAAACGTCTTTTTACAACCTAAGCCAGCAGAAGAAGCCCATGAAATTTCTGAAGATTTAGCTGAATTAGAAAAGAAAGAAAAAGAACTAGAAGCTTTACGCCAACAAGTTCAAGCGCGGATTGACGCAGAAGAAAGCACTGACGACAAGGCAAATAAATAAAGAAACAGCCGATTGAAGAGAATAACAATCGGCTGTTTCTTTATAGTTCCCAATTCGTTTTTGCTTGAAAGTTGGCGGCTGCGCCAATCAAGTTAGCATCATTTTGATAATGGCAGGTCACGATTTCTGGAACAAAATCTTTTAATTCAAAGGTCTGTAAATGCGTTAGCATCCGGCGATTAATCTCTGCTAATAAGCCTTCTTTAGCAGAAACACCGCCTCCAAGTACAATCATTTCAGGATCATAAGAAAACTGTAAGCCGAATAATCCTTGTGTTAAATAATCATAAAAATTATTGACTTCTTCGCGAGCAACCTCATCCCCTCGTTGTGCCAGTTCAAAAACTTCTTCTCCTGTCACCGCCTGTTTTTCGACTCCAATTCGTTCACAATAGCGCTGAGCCATCTTGACAGCTGTGCCAATTTCACTGAATGTTTGGCCATTACTTAAAAAGTTCAGTCCAAACTCGCCTCCATATAAATGAGCGCCTTTGTACAATTCACCATTGCGAAAAATCGCTCCGCCAATTCCTGTCCCAATAACGACAAAAAGCACTTCTTTTTTTCCTTTCGCCGCGCCTTCATATATCTCAGCTAAACCAGCACAATTCGCATCATTTTCGATAGTCACTGGTAAGCCAAACAACGCTTCTAATTCTTCATAAATGTTAAAATGATGAATATATGGAATGGCGGAAATCCCTAAAATCTGTTGACTTTTTTCGTCAACTACTCCAGGTGAACTAAAAGCAACACCACTAATCGACTCATTTCTTTTGTCTGCATAAACCGAATATAAATGCGCTTTCATTTCTTCCCAAGAGCCAGGTGTTGGAAAGCTCCCTTGATTTGTTAATTCTTTGCCTGTCCAAACGCCGTATTTCACGGAAGAACCGCCAAGATCAAATGCTAAAATTGCCATATTTATCCATCCTTTTCTACTTCTGTTTTCTTATTTCTTCGATACGTATACGGTCCATGATAGGTCTCATCAGGATTTTTCGTCAAGCGAAATTTCAACGGAACATAGTCAATGCCGCCTTTAACAAAAGGATGACATCGTAAAATCCGTGCTACCCCCATCGTTGTTCCTTTGACACTTCCATGTGTATGAATTGCATCAATCATATATTGTGAACACGTTGGGTAATAGCGACAACGTGCAGGCAATCCTGGAGAAATAAATCGTTGATAAAAACGAACACCGCCGATTAACGGATTTTTCATAAAGTGCCTTCTTTCTAACTAATTCTTACTAAAGAATAGCTTGTTTTTTCATGTTTGGCAAGTCTTAGTTACGAGAAATTACACCAGGTGCACCTATGACGAATTCTTACATTTCTGTTGCTATCCAAATGAAAAAAAACGTGCTACACTATAAAAAAAGGAATGGAGGCTTAGTAAATGGGATTAAAATTTGAACGTTCCAATGACTTAGATAAACTCTTCGATTCTTTCGCCGTTGATCCATTAAAGAAAGAAGTACCTCTTGAAGAACTGGCAAAACAACGACAAGAAGTAAAAAAAGAAGAAGCAAAAAAACAAGCAAAAGAGTAATTTTGCTTGTTTTTTTCTATAGAAATTTTTCAATTGCTGTCCAAGCTGCTTCTTTTCCTTCTTTTGTTTCAGAAGAGAAAATAATAAAGTCATCTTGTTTATCAAAATTCAAGGCTTTTTTGATGACACTCTCGTGTTTGTTCCATTTGCCCCGCGGAATTTTGTCTGCCTTAGTTGCCACAATAATAACTGGCAAATCATAGTATTTCAAAAATTCATACATTTGGATATCATCTTGGGTCGGCGGATGACGTAAATCAATTAAAGAAACGACTGCACGTAACTGCTCACGTTGAGTGATATACGTTTCAATCATTTTTCCCCACTTCGCACGTTCTGTTTTAGAAACTTTGGCATAACCATAGCCAGGAACATCCACAAAGTGTAAGGCATCCTCAATTAAATAAAAGTTTAGCGTTTGCGTTTTACCAGGTTTGCCTGAAGTTCTTGCTAAATTTTTACGATTAATCAAGGTATTAATAAAAGATGATTTCCCAACGTTCGAACGTCCAGCTAAAGCAATCTCCGGTAACTGAGATTCAGGATATTGTTTAGGGGATACCGCACTAATCACGATTTCTGCATTATGTACGTTCATTGTTTTCCTCCGTTCTTCTGTTCAGTCTTTCATTCAAAAGCTTAACAAAAACAGCTCTTTCGGAGATCCGCCGAAAGAGCTGTTTTCAGCTTCAATCTTATACAGCTTCTTTATCTTTTTTGTTATAAATAATTGTTGGTTTACCGGTACCTTCAGCGGCCATTTTAGTAATGATAACTTTTTCAATGCTTTCATCTGAAGGAACATCAAACATTACGTCCATCATAATTTCTTCAATGATTGAACGAAGTCCCCGTGCGCCAGTATTACGTTCAATGGCTTTGGCTGCGATGGCTTTTAATGCTTCTGGTTCAAATTCTAATTTAGTGTCATCAAGAGACAATAATTTTTGATATTGTTTCACCAAGGCATTCTTCGGTTCTGTTAAAATTCGAACCAAATCATCATTCGTTAATTTATCAAGCGCAGCCATTACAGGTAAGCGTCCAATAAATTCTGGAATTAAACCAAATTTCAATAAATCTTCTGGAATAATATGTTGCATGATGCTTTCTTCTTCATTTAAAGCAGAATTAGTTTTACCAAAACCAATAGTTTTTTCGCCTAAGCGGTTTTTAACAATGGTTTCAATTCCATCAAATGCTCCACCAACGATGAAGAGAACATTCGTTGTGTCAATTTGGATAAATTCTTGATGTGGATGTTTGCGGCCCCCTTGTGGTGGTACACTTGCAACTGTTCCTTCAAGAATTTTTAGTAAGGCTTGTTGAACACCCTCACCTGAAACATCTCGAGTAATCGAAACATTTTCACTCTTACGGGCAATTTTATCAATCTCATCAATATAGATAATGCCCTTTTCCGCGCGTTCAACATTATAGTCAGCAGATTGTAGTAATTTTAAAAGGATGTTTTCAACATCTTCCCCTACATAACCTGCTTCTGTTAAACTGGTCGCATCAGCGATTGCAAAAGGTACATTTAATGTTTTTGCTAACGTTTGAGCCAAGAAAGTTTTACCTGAACCTGTTGGTCCAATTAAACAAATGTTACTTTTTTGCAATTCAACGTCATCTTGAGTTGCAGCTGTTTCTGATTGATTTACACGTTTATAGTGATTGTAAACAGCAACAGAAAGTGTGCGTTTTGCACGTTCTTGTCCAATAACATATTCATTTAAAACATTTAAAATTTCTTGGGGTTTTGGCACATCCGTTAATTCTCGGACTGCTTCATCATAAAATTCTTCATCAATAATCTCTTTACATAGATCAATACATTCATTACAAATATAGACACCCGGACCAGCAACAATTTTTTTTACTTCTTCTTGTGTTTTCCCACAAAATGAACAACGAACGGTCCCGTTATTATCCGTATTGTCGTACATGTTCGTCACCCCTCTAAAAATCAAAAAATGACTGTCATCACAGTCTCTCATCATAATAGCACAAACCACTTTAAAATGCGAACATCTCAGATAGAAAGTTTTATTGTTCTTAGACTTCTTATGGTATACTACATTATATAAAAGCACTTTCATAAAAAGTGATTGTGTTGAAACAAATTGGAGGAATTGTGATGTTAGAACAAATTTTACTAGGTACCTATACTCGAAGAGCCAGCCAAGGCATTTATAAAATTGCATTAGATACGACACAAGGTCGTTTAACAGAAGCGACACTTTTGTTAGAAGAAACGAGTCCTACCTATCTTGCTCTGAGTCAAAAGGGCGAACTTTTTAGCGTCACTAGTGTTGACGGTGAAGGTGGCACTGCCGCTTATCAACCAGAAATGGACCATTTTAACTTATTGAATAAAGTAACTGAGGAAGGTGCGCCGCCATGTTATGTAGCTGTTGACGAAAACCGACAACTTGTCTATGCAGCAAATTATCACCAAGGTATCGTTCACGTGTATCGTATCTTAGAAGATGGTTCTTTGGAAGATGCTGACAAAGTGATTCATACAGAGCCAACTGGTCCTCATGAAAACCAAAACAATGCCCATGTTCATTACACAGATTTAACGCCTGATCAACGCTTAGTCGTCTGTGATCTAGGAACCGATCGTGTGTATACGTATAATGTTAGCTTAGATGGAAAGCTTTCTGAAATCGCTCAATTCGTGACTGAGCCAGGGACTGGTCCACGTCATTTAGTGTTCCACCCAACAAAATCATTGGCTTACTTATTTGGTGAATTAGATAGCACTGTTTCAGTTCTTTCATATGATGAAACAGATGGTTCTTTCACTGAATTACAAAAAGTTTCTACTTTACCTGCTGATTATGATGCGTTTAATGGTGGCGCTGCGATTCGTATTTCTTCTGATGGCCGTTTCCTTTATGCTTCAAACCGTGGCCATAACTCAATTGCTGTCTATGCTGTTTCAGAAAATGGCGAAGCGATTGAACGAATTCAATTAATTTCAACAGAAGGCGATATTCCGAGAGATTTTGATTTAGATCCTTCTGAAGATTTCATCGTTGTCGCTAATCAAGACTCTGATAACTTAACACTTTATCGTCGGAACCAAGAAACAGGCTTATTAGAAATGATTCAAAAAGATGTTGCTGTTCCCGAATGTGTTTGTGTTTTATTTGTATAATTAAGTTGACTATTTCCTTGGAAAATAACAGGAGGTCGGGACAGAAGTGTTTAACTCCGAGAAATAAGAAGGAATTTCCGAAAATTGTTCTTTAATTTTTGGAGAATTTCGGCTTATTTCCGAAGGAGTTGCTTTTGTTCCCGCCGTTTATCAGTTTTTGAGCGTGGAGCAAAAATCCAAAGTGATTTTTGTCCCACGCTCCCTGTTTTCTTATTTTAAACGATGGATTGGTTCTCCAATTCTTTAACGTATAAATAAAAAGAGCCAAAGTCTAAGCGATTCATTTGTAAAGATTCATGAATTTTTGTGAACCCTTTACTTTCGAAAAATCGAATCATTCTATGGTTTGTATGATTAGTTTGAGCATACATTTTACGTCTTCCTTCCCAGACTGCTCGTTTCTCCAATTCATGGAACAACAAACTGCCATAACCCTTGGCAATATAATTAGGCGAAGTTGCAAAGCGCTTTAACCAAACAAAGTCTTGTTCCTGCTCCATACAGAACGTTGCCATTGAAAAAATCATTTCTTCGTGCACTAGCAAATACAACCGTTTTTTTGTAATGTCTTCTTGGATATCTTCTTGAGAAGGGTAGTCCTTTGTCCACTGTGTAATGCCCACAACATCCATGTATGCCTTTACTTCTGTTAAAAATTGAAGAATAATCGGTAACTCTTTCTCATCAGCCACTCTAATTTTCATTGTTTATTCTCTTAATAAGGTAACAATAGAATCGACAAGACAATCACACTAATAATGCCAATGATGGTCGGTACACTCGTCCGTTTTAAAATTCTGATGGGACTAACTCCTACTGTTGATGCGACAATCATGACAACTGCTGCTACAGGAGAAATCGTTCTAGTTAAATTCGCGATCATCTGCATTGGCAAGGAAATTAAGATGCCATCAATCCCAGCTTTTTCGGCAATTCCAGGGATTAGTTCGATAACCGCATAAAACATTGCCAGTCCACCACCGCTTAAAATTCCAAAAAGGGTCGTTGCACCGCTGAAAATTAAGGTCGTGACAATTCCTGCTGAACTTGATGCTTCGACAGATGCCATAATACTATCAATAATTCCTAACGTTTGAATCGCAGACGTGAACAATGAACCGCCTACGACAAGCATCACAACTTGACTAAACCCTTGCCCCATTCCTTTAAACATCTCGACAGCCGTATCTTGAACCTTTTTAAAAGATTTCAAGCGAAGCGTCTCAACCAATACCGCAATGAAGAAAGAAATAAATGTAAGAACAAAAATATCCATCGTTATTCCTTTAATAAACATTCCTGCGATTCCCACTCCAACAATTAATAATAGCGGTAATATTGGCAATATTGCATAAAATTTAGGAACATCAAATTCTTTTTGTTTGCTTAAGCCCTCTTCATTTAATGAAACATAGGCAGCCTCACCTTCTTTTTTATCGCAGTATTTTTGCCAGAAGTACTGTGCAACCGCAATGATTAATAACGATGGCAGCGAAATTTTGGCATTCCATACAACATAATTTAACACATCATAACCAAGGGTATTTGCGGCGATTACGTTATCCGCGCCTAAAGGTGTTGGCATGATAGTTGCCGTCATTGCAATCACACCTGCAGCAGTTAATGATGAAATCCCCATGCTGGCTAGCATCGGATATAATATAGACATTAAAATAATCGCTAAACTTGATGCACTAGGAACTACTAGTGACATTAAATTTCCAATTAAAAAGACCACAGGGACAAATAACGATTTACGTTTAATCTTCATTAATGGTTTCACCAAAAAGTTGACAGCCATCTGATTGGCCCCGATTGCATTCATATAGCCTGAATAACCAAAAAGAATCATAATTACAATTCCTGCTGAACTCACTTGTGCAATAATTGTATCTTTAAACTTCAAGAAAATATCAAATAATCCAAAACCGGTTCCTTCTCCTGCAGGATAAATGGGATGTCCTAACATCCATGCACATGCAAGTAGAACAAGCGCACCAATAATTAAGCTGAGTGCGGGATGATAATTTTTTACAATCAAATAGGCTACAACAACTAAAACGACCAATACCAATAAACTTTCAATCATACTTATCCTCCTTCAGTTAATTAACCGCTTTCATTTTTTCGACAACCCATTTTTGAAAAGCTTCAACATTTACATCTATACAGGCAACAGCATTCGTGTTTTTATGATACTTCATTTTTAAATCCGCAACAGTAGCTCCCGCAGCTGGACCTTCCAAAGCAACTTCAATGAACGTTTCAGTTGTCTCAAATAATTCTGGTGAAGTTAAATAGGCAATCGCACAGACATCATGCATTTTCAAACCTGTAGTTAAACTGCCGCCTCTATAATGACGGAAAAGACCATAAAACATTTCCCCAACTCTACCAAGCGCTCTGATGGCTGTTACTTCATGATTCGTTAACACAGCTTGACTTGTAACATCTAATCCTACCATTGTTAGCGGGACACCTGATTGGAAAACAATTTGTGCAGCGTGTGGATCGACATACGTATTAAATTCGGCACTTGTATTTGTATTTCCCCTTGCTAATGAGCCACCCATCATGACGATTTCTGCAATATTTTCTTTGACTTCTGGATAGAGGGTCAGTAACAAAGCAATATTCGTTAATGCAGCAATTGGAACAATGGTCAAAGGAACATCACTAGACAGAATTTCTTTTCGCATAGCTTCCACTGCATGAATATCTAAACACGTAGAGATAGGTTGCGGAAACTCAAAGCCATCCATGCCAGTCTCCCCATGAATCTCAGCAGAATCTTCCAATTGAATAAGTAACGGACAATTACACCCCTTGGCTACAGGAACCTTTTTCCCAAAAAAATCGACAAGTTTCAAGGCATTATTTGTTGTTTTTTCTACATCTACATTCCCTGCAACCGTCGTTATTAAGCGAACTTCTAGGTTAGGATGATTCAGTGCAATCGCTAAAGCTACAGCATCATCAATTCCTGGGTCCGTATCAATAATGATCGGTCTTTTCTTTGTATCCATTTTTCTTCCTCCATTCACATTTAGGAAAAACATTTCCGGAAACGTTTTCTTAACTTGAGATTAACAGCGCTTTCATTAAAAGTCAAGCAGAATTTCTAAATAATAAATAATTAGGCTTTTTCTTGACTTTCTGCTTTTAGAATGCTTACTATAAAAAAGAGTTCAGTGAAAGGACGAAAATGATGAATATTAAAGATATTGCAAAATTAGCTGGCGTTTCCGCTTCAACTGTATCCAAAATTATAAATAATAAAGATCAAACTATTAGTAAAGAAACCCGTGAGCGTGTCTTAAAAATCGTTCGAGATTACAACTACACACCTTACTCAGCAAATCTCGTCACAAATAGTACTACAAAAACCTTCGTGTTATTATTAAATAGCCATGAAACTTTTGAGGCTTGGGTTACGAGCTTTATTGATAAAGCTCAAGAAAATGGCTATAGCTGCTTGATTTTAAATAGTCACGGTAGTTTAGAACAAGAACTGAAAAATATTACCTCGCCAACTTTAAAACAAGCCAGCGGCATTATTTGGGACCCAATCAATGAAAACAGTAAACAATACGCGAAATTTATAGAAGAATTAACGATTCCTTACTATTTCGTCAATCACTCAACTAACGAATTGCCTTCTCTAGCGAGGCTTTATGAAGAAGCTAGTTATGTTTTAACCCGAGAATTATTACAGAATAACCATAAAAAAATTAGTTATTTCGTCACTAACCAAAAATATAAAGAAGCAATTATTGCAGGCTATAAAAAAGCCTTGTTTGATGTCAATTTACCCTTTAGTAAAGAAAATATTTTAACTACTATCCCTGCTGATTTCAGTAATCAGCTTATCACAGATGGGATTACGGGTATCCTTACCGATGACTATACCCAGGCTGTTTTTTTGGAACAGCTTTTAAAGCAGAGCGGTTTGCGAACCCCCGATAATTACTCTTTACTCGCAATTAAGCGAAAAATTAATCGTTCATTTTTACCTGATCATATTTCTTCCGTCTTATTAGATACAGAGACGTTTGGTAGCCAGTTAGCCTTATTATTGCTTAACAAACGCAAAGAAAAAACAGCCTTGATTAATGACGCTGAAAAATTGGTGCTAGATCACAAAAATACATTAGGCATGTCTAGTGTTAATCCACATAGCAAAATGATTGTAGTAGGTAGTTTAAACGTTGATAATTATCTGTATTCAACAAATTTACCACATAACGGCAAAACAAATTTTTTGTCTAGCTATGCTAAATTCCCCGGCGGAAAAGGATTAAATCAAGCTGTTGGCTTAACCAAACTGGGCCATCAAGCCACCTTAATTGGTTGTTTAGGCTCAGACACAGATGCGAATTACTTATATAAAGAATTAGAAAAATACCACGTTACGACAGATGGTATCACACGTATTCAAGATACTGAGACTGGTCAAGCATATATTTATGTTGAGACAAGCGGCGACTCCATGATTTCAATCTTACCTGGTGCAAACACAGCGCTTACGCCTAAAAAAATCGCACAGCAAAAACACCTATTTATGGATGCCAGTTTTTGTCTCATTCAAACAGAAATTCCTTTGTCTGCTGTAGAGAAAGCTTGTGAAATTGCCCAACATTCAGGCGTACCGATTATTTTAAAACCAGCTGCTATTCATCATATTCCAGTGAATATACTAGAAAAGGTTGATTTTTTCATTCCCAATGAAGATGAATTATTGGAACTTCAACCAGATACTGGTACATTAGAAGAGAAAGCGGCGTACTTCTTAGAAATGGGCGTAAAAAATGTCATTGTTACTTTAGGAAAAAAAGGCGTGTTATTAAAAACACCCCAAGTGTGCCACTATTTCCCTGCAACAGAAAATATAGCTGTGGATAGTACTGGTGCCAGTGACAGTTTTATCAGCGCGCTCGCCTCCTATCTTTCGAAAGGTTATCCGACTGAAGCAGCCATTCAGATAGCAATTCAGGCTGCAGGATTTTCAGTTTCTAAAGAAGGGGTGATTGATTCTTTAGTTGATCACGTCACTTTGGAAAATTATTTGATAAAAAAAGAACCCGCTCTTTTTGCTCATCGTAACACCTGTGTCGACTGACACAGGTGTTTTCCTGCTGAATATCTTGTTATTTTCTCATAAACCAATGAGAATTGTTCTTTTTTATTACAATTTATTAGGCGAACTATTATAATAAAAGAGAAGTTATTACTAAGGAGTGAGTCTCATCAAAACACAAGATGCCATAAAAACATTTTTACTTTCAAAGAAAACACAAAAAAAATTGGCTGTCTTTTTATACTTAGCAAAACAAACGAACCTTGATTTATCTAGTGTTGCCCGAAAATTCGATCTTTCTACTAAAAATTTATCAATTTATCTTCGTGAAATTCAAGAAGACTTAGCAACCCTTCCTGAAAATACCTTAGAGATTCAGATCCATCACGGAAAAATTTCATTACATACGACTTCCAATGATTTTCTTTTCCACTATTTTTTATTATTTAATTATTACTGTGTCCATTCTACTGACTTCATTCTTTTTCAAGCAATTATCAAAAAAGAAAACAATTCTGTCTGGAAAGTGAGTCAAGAAACTAATTTTAGCTCATCTTACATTTACAAACGGTTAAATAACATTAATAAACTATTTGGTTTGTATGGAATTTCCGTCCATTTTTCCCCCTCCGCGAGTAAAGTGATTACAGGTTCTGAATTTCAAGTCCTATATGCTTTTCTTGATGTCTACTGGACCATCTTTTTAAATACCTTAGCCTTACCGCGTTATACCTCTACTTATTTTGAAGATATACTGACGAAACATATTAAACCAGAAATTCTTGAACGCTTGGAACACGCTTCTCTACTAAAACTAAATTTACTTTTACACATCGCAAAATATCGCTTTCCATATACTTGTGAAGATGATCTCCAAAAAGAATTTGAAGAACATCCTTATTTAAGGCTTTTCTCAGACTCAAAACAAACTATTTTTTGTTCCCAATCAAATTTTTCAGAAGATCAACAGCGGGTTGTAGATATCATTGCACCCATTGCCATTGATAATTTTGATTCAGCAAAACGAGCCAAAGATTTACTGGCTGCTCTAAATGAAATTTCTTGCCCAGAATATTTCTACGTTGATTCTTTATTAACCAATTTTTGCGAAGTTTTTCAAATTCCAAAAATGCGTGAATTTGATCGTCATTACTTCTTACTTATTTTATTTAAAAATATTATCTATAACCAATTATTTATTTCACAGCAACCAAATACCGCGATTCTAGATTTTTTAGTCAATAAAAATAGTACTTATCAAAAAGATTTACAGAAAAAAATTTATGCTTTTTATCAAAACTTTTCAGCGCATTCCCCTTATCAGTTAAGATTTAAGGATCAGGAGAACCCAATTTGGACATGTGAATTGTTGTTACGAATTTATAAGCACTATAGTCCCCGCAAAAAAATTAAAATTGGTGTTGCATATTCTCGCGATTTTTACATTGCTAGCTTTATTATGATGAAAATCAAGCAAGCATTTAGTGAGGATATTATTTTTGAACGAACCGATTTTTCTAGTTGTGATATTGTGATTACTGACTATCCCTTATTTGATTTACCAAAAGAAATTGACCGAATTTACATTTTAGAAGAAGAATTAACCCGAGAAGATTGGGAACTAATTTTCAGTAAAATAAGTATTGCCATTTTTGATTTGCAATATTAAAACAAACATCAAGCGCCAACCTGTCTCACCAGCCATAATGAAAACAAGCGACCTACAAACCACTTCTGCCAGTTTTAGTCTGACAGAAAATAGTTTGTAGGTCACTTGTATATTGCTGTTCTTTTCTACGTTACCTTCAAAGACAATCTAGTAAGTGGGTACACGTCGTACTTCAGTCCTTAAAGTGCTACGCTTCCACCGCTGATCAGTTTTTAAGCCTGAGACGAAGATCCAAAGTGTTTTTTGTCTCAGGCTCTTACATTTTTTCAACAAAGGTATTGCTAGGCGCTACTTGAAGCTGAAAACTAGTTTCTCTATCGAGATTCCTCATCAGTAGACTCAAATTTAAAACTTTTTTCTATAAAAGCGACTTCTTTTGCGTATGTTTTTACAAAAGAAGAATAGTCTTTGGGATCTTTGACCTTTTCCAATTGGTCAACAGAGACTTCTAATTCAAATCCCGTCCCATCTTTAAAGAGATAATATTTTGAGATGTCTGTATATCCTTGATTCCGTTTTAAAATATAGCCGGTTTGTACATCAGCAATTTTATCAATTGGGTATGCTTTGATAAACTCTTTACTTGTATCCAAATAATCAGAAAGACTGTTGACAAGATTGCCAGAAAGGTACATACCTGCCGATGTATAATAGTCTCTTTTTTCATAAAAACTGATATTGCCTAGATATTTTGTATCTGGATACTCCTCTGTAGAAGGTAAAATTAAAAAGTTCTTTCCGCCACTGGTTTCAATATCGGCATCGCCGATAATTTCTATTTGATAGCCTTGATTAAATAAAAGTTTATTTTCTTCTATTGTGACTTTTAGTGGTTTTTCTAAATCAACAGGTCCAGTTGTGGTAAGTCCAGCTTCTTTTAAAGGATAAACATCTTCTGATGAAGCGGAGTAATCCCAATAATCATCTTTCTCCGCAAGATCAATATATACTATAAAGCCAATTGCTACAGCAATGCCTATCCAAATAATTTTTTTGTTCTTTTTTTGTTTTTTCTTTTTTTTCGTCTGTGGTTTTACCACTTTTTTATTGGGGTTAGGAAGTTGCTTTACTGTGTCTGTTCTTGTGACAGGAAAAAACGACCATTTTGGCTTTTGAAAAAGCGCATCATATGTATCATAAAAATTCTTTTGTTTAGCCATTTTTTCTCTCCACTAATTTTTTTGATAAGGAAATTTCCTCAGATGCTTCGGAGACTAATCTTTCATAATCATCTGTGATACTTTCCGACAACACTCGTATGGTACTTAAGATACCATTGGTTGCAAGTGTTATTTCTTCTGTTGACAATTTATCTTCTTTAATGCTTAAAAACCGTTCTGATGCTCGTAAAATCTCTGGTACCTTATGATATAAAAAATCACTAAAATGAGTAATTGCTTCAGGATACTTCACTAAGTGTTTAAAGATGCCCTTAGCGGAAGCAACACCCAGTTCTACTTGTTCAATTTTTTTTAAATTTCGTGACTTATTCGTTAGTTCGTTTAAATAAATAATTTGTTTTTTTAATTCGTCCATAATTCTTTGGTACATCTCTAGGTCACTGTCCGTTAGATGGTGCGTCGTTTGATATTTTTTTAGATTTTTTTTATAACGGAAATACGTACGACCATTTCTATAAATAACCCAACCAATGTACCCAGTCCCCACTAACAAAACCATTATCCCATTCAAATCATGTACTCCTTTTTAAATTAGTATATATTACTGAACACATTGTCCAGCTTAAAATTGACAAATAAGTATGAAATGTTACTCCCCCAATTACTTGTGCACTTTTATTGTATCATATAGGAAAATTGTTCTGTTCCGCATTTGGACAAATTGTCTAAATGTCTAACGAAATCTTTTTTTGTTTAATATGTAGCAAAAAACACTTGCAAGAATTGATTACTTCTCACAAGCGTTTTTTATTGTCTAAAACAACTATTTACATTTCATTTTATTAAATAGTGAATAAATAAATTACTGCAGCTAATGAAGCACCTAAGATAGGTCCCACAATTGGCACCCAAGAATAAGCCCAATCAGAATCACCTTTTGTTTTCACAGGAATAATTTGGTGCGCTAAACGAGGTCCTAAATCACGTGCAGGGTTAATTGCATAACCTGTAGGTCCGCCTAATGATAGACCTAGTCCTAAGACCAAAATCCCAACAAGCATTGGGTTAATGCCAGCCGCTAAGTCGTTTTGAGAAAAGGCTAGTAAGCCAAAAACCAAGACAAATGTGCCGATAATTTCTGTTAAAACATTGGCTGGATAGTTACGGACAGCTGGACCAGTGGCGAAGGTTCCTAAAATAGCACCTTTGTCTTCTGTAATGTTCCAATGGGGTAAATAAGCTAACCAGACAACTAAACCACCAATAAAACCGCCTAGGACTTGAGCTACGATATAAGGTAAAACCATGCCCCATTCAAAGTTTCCAGTAATTGCCATCGCAACTGTTACAGCAGGATTTAAATGCGCTGGACTCATATACCCAGACATGTAAACAGCTAATGTAACAGCAGCGCCCCAACCTAAAGCAATAACGACCCAACCAGAAGCAAAGGCTTTGCTTTTCTTCAAGTTAACTGCGGCACAGACGCCATCCCCTAGTAAAACTAAAATCATCGTTCCGAAAAATTCACCGAATAATTGTGTCATCATCGAAGTTCCCATTTTTTCTTCACCCTACTTTCAAATTTTTTAAATCTGATTCTTCAATTACTTTTTCTAATGTTTCAATGTGTCGTGCTCTTTCTTCCGCTGTCCATTGATAATGCTGTGCCATTTCTTCAATGACTCCCGTTTTCACTTGGTCCAAACGATCACGCATAAACAATAAGTGGTTGGTCCGTCGCAATAAAAAGTCGACGGGTGTTAAAGCCATTTCTTCTTCCATCGCATAGTTTAAAGAGACAGTTTCTGTTAAGGTTAAACCAGGAATTACTTTGGCATCATCAATCATTTCAAAAACAGTTGGCACGTTGGAGCCATATAAATGAGCTAAGTATAGTGCATCCTTTTCACTTAACCCTTTAGACACGCCATGTTTTGCCAACGCTTCTAATTCTTCGTCTACCGTTGCAGGGTTCAATTTCCCGCCTGAAACTGGATAGTTTTTAGAATCAATTAAGGTGAATTCTTTCTGGTATTCTTCTGCTAAGATGGTTTGAATCATTTTCATCGCACCTTCTGCCATTTTACGATAATCTGTTAATTTCCCACCAGCCAAAGTGAGCAAGCCATCCGCTGATCTTTCCAATGAGCTGCCTCGAGAGACAGCTGAAGGATTGACTTTATTTTCCACCAAACTGTCTTCTAGATGGTTTAGGACTTCTTCAATTTCTCGTTTATCTGTTTGATTTTTTTGGTATCTGTCAACGACATCAATGACTTCATCAATACTTTTATCTGAAAGTTTGCCATTGTTTCCCCCGTTATAATCTGAGCCACCGTTAGCAGAAATTAAAGGTCGTAAGCCAGCCCAGCTGGCTTCAATATCATCAATTGTCAATTGTACCTCTGGATAACGATTATTGACTACTTCCAATAGGTAATCCACATCACTTTGTTCTACTGTTGGATGTTGAAAGTCTCCATGGTAATCTGTATCCGTCGTCCCAAAATATGTTTTTTCTTCTCTTGGAACAACGAAGACCATGCGGCCATCTTGTTTACCTGTATCAAAATACGTTGGTTGAGGAACATTTAAACGGCTTTTGTCGACAACTAAATGAACCCCTTTGGTTGGACGCATTTGTGGTGTAAATGAATCGTTTTTGTCTAAGCCTCTTAATTTATCTGACCAAGGACCAGTAGTATTAATCACAACATCTGCGTGAATCTCAAACTGTTCGTCAGTTAGTAGGTCCTTTGCTTGAATGCCAGTAATTTTCCCTTCATCATTGTATAAAAAGCCCACCGCTTGAACCCGACTCACAGCATGTGCCCCGTCAGCTACTGCTTGTTTAATATTTTCAATAACTAAACGAGCATCATTATTTCGGTAATCTAAATAAACACCGCCACCTTGTAGACCTTCACTTTTTAGTTGTGGCTCACGTGCCAAAACCTCGTCTTTTGTCAACAGATAGTTGGCGTACTTGGTACCTGTTACATCAGCTAACTGATCATATAAATCCATTGCTATTTTGACAGAAAATAGATTAAATGTTGCATTTGGCTCATCATAAATCGGCAATAACATGGGATCCGCTTTAGGGATGTGTGGCGCAATGGATTGAACGACGGCTCGTTCTTTCACTGTATCTGCTACCACCTCCACGTCAAACGTTTTCAAATAGCGGATACCACCATGAACTAATTTGGTTGATCGTGAAGAGGTGCCCTCTGCGAAATCCTGCATTTCAATTAACCCTGTCTTCATTTTAGCGGCACTGGCTTGCAGGGCAACGCCTGCGCCAGTAATGCCACCACCAATAATTAAGACATCTAAGTGTTGTGTTTTTAAAGCGTCGATTGATTGTCGGCGTGTTTCTATTGAGAAAGTCATAGAAAATTCCCCTTTTCCATTTACTTATTTTTACGTTTGAATTGTTGGGTAGCTGCTACTGCTTGTTGCCAACCTTCATATAAATATTCTCGTTCTTCTTCCGCCATAATGGGTTCAAATTGTTGTCCTTCTTCTTGGAATGCTTTGATTTCTTCTAAGTCTTTCCAGAAGCCAACCGCTAAGCCCGCCAAGAAAGCTGCGCCTAAGGCCGTTGTTTCTAAGTTATGGGCTCTTTGAACAGCAGTGTTTAAAATATCTGCTTGGAATTGCATCAAGAAATCATTGTTTGCTGCTCCACCGTCTACTTTTAAGACAGGAATGTCTATGCCTGTATCTTCTTTCATCGTGTCAATAATGTCACGAACTTGATACGCAACTGCTTGAAGTGTCGCTTTGACAAAATCTTCTCTCGTGGTACCGCGTGTCAATCCAAAGACAGCCCCACGCGCTTGTGAATCCCAATATGGTGCACCCAAACCAGTGAATGCAGGAACCACATAAACTTCATTGTGCCCTGTTGACGCTTTGGCTACTGCTTCAGATTCCGCAGCCGTTTGCAACATTTTTAAGCCATCTCGTAACCATTGAATCGCTGAACCAGCCACGAAGATACTTCCTTCCAAGGCATAATATACTTTGCCGTTAATGCCATAGCCAATAGTGGTAAGCAGATTATTTTTAGAAAGTTGAGGTTCTTCGCCAGTGTTCATGACAATAAATGAGCCTGTTCCATAGGTATTTTTAACCATCCCAGGTTCAAAGGCCATTTGACCAAATAAGGCGGCTTGTTGGTCACCAGCCATCCCAGCGATAGGAACTTCACTTCCGTAAAAATGGTAATTTTTTGTTAGTCCATACACTTCAGAGTTCGAAACGACTTTCGGTAACATCACTCGTGGGATATTTAAAAGATCCAAAATTTCTTGATCCCAATCTAAATCATGGATATTAAACAACATCGTCCGACTTGCATTTGAATAATCAGTGACATGAGTATCTCCCGTTAATTTCCAAACGAGCCAAGTGTCAATTGTTCCAAACATCAATTCGCCGTTTTCTGCACGTTCTTGTGCACCTTCTACATGATCTAAGATCCAACGAACCTTCGTTGCTGAGAAATAAGCATCAATGATTAACCCAGTTTTTTCATGAATCATTTCGCTGTAGCCATCTTCTTTTAGTTGATCGGCAATAGGTGTCGTTTGGCGTGATTGCCAAACAATTGCGTTATAAATGGGTAACCCAGTTGCTTTGTCCCAAACAACGGTTGTTTCCCGTTGGTTTGTAATCCCAATTCCGGCAATATCTGTAGGTTTCACTCCTGACTCAATTAAAGAACCTGCAATAACGGATTGAACAGAATTCCAAATTTCATTGGCATTATGTTCCACCCAACCTGCATTAGGGAAATATTGAGTAAATTCCTTTTGTGAACTACCAATTTTGTTTCCTTTTTTATCAAAAATAATTGCACGAGAACTAGTCGTTCCTTGATCAATCGCCATAATGTATTTTTCTTCTGCCATGATAATTCCTCCTAAACGTTTTTGAAATCGTTTTCTTTATGTCCCTATCTTACAAACAAAAGAATAACTAAACATGTCAAAAACTTTTTTTATTTTAAAAAAATTGAAAGGATTTCTACTAAAACCAACAAAGACAACGCTTTCAATAATACTTTTATTATCTCTAATTTTTCAATAAAAAGAAACATTTTTGTTTAAAAAAGCCTAATTTTCGACTTTTAGTTGTAAAAAGGCTGGTGCGAGGATCAGACAATGTCCGTCACACCAACCTTTTGTTTATTTCTCCCGCAAGGTACGTATTTTCTTTTTTAATTGTTGCACATCATAGGTCGAACTTAATTCTGACAAAACATAGACTTCCGGTGTTCCTTGATAGCTCGTTTGCTGATAATTAGTTACAATTAAATCATATGTTTGCTCAGGCTGATACCTCTCCACCAGCGTGCCATTCATATTTTTAAGACTGAGCATTAATACTTGTGTTAACGCCGCTTGATAAAGAGCATCCATTGCTAAGTGAATCCCAATTTTTATTTCACCAATCATTTTAAATTCAATTAATGCCAACACGCTTAAATATTTGACCAGAGAAAGTTCATGCAAACTATCTCCTGGTTGATACGTTTCATCAAAACAAGCTAAAGCTTTTTCTAATAACGTTGTTGAAAAAGAAGCTAATTCCCGACTAGATAATTGCTGTTCTTTTTCCCAGATATGGGCCCGATCAAAAACTTCCAATTCTCCTTTAAAAAAATACAGTTTTCCATGAATTTGTGAAAAATAGTAAGCCATGGTTTTCTCAAGAGTAGGTTCAAATTTATGGGGCCGATAATACAAGACCACATTTTCCAAGATAAACGTATCAGCTAAAGAAACAGCGGAACGACGTCCCCGAATTAAGGAATATTCATCAAAAGCTGATTCTGGTAAGACCGACATTGTGATTAGAAAAACAAAATGAATCATGCTTTCTCCTTCGTCTAATTCTAATGAATAGCGACTAGAAAAAAGGAAAAACAATTGTCGAACTTGCTTAAATAACGGATCTTCTTTAAAATCAATCATTTTCTTTCTCAATTGTTGATATTTTTTTGAAGTAACCGCTAGGCGCTTTTTCGTAATACTCAACCAAAGGCTAACTTTTAACGCATTATGTTCATTAAAAGTAAAACCTAAGCCAGTTTCAATCCCTTCAATTATCCGTTTATTTAACGGGGACATCGTTTTTTTCTGGTGTGTTTCATAGGGAGTAATATACCAATACAACTGAAAGTAAAAGTAACGAATCTGCAATTCTTCTCCCTGTAGTTGTCCATTTTTTATTTGCAAATCAAAGGCGGCTAACAATTGATTGAGTTCCTTAATCTTTCGAAATAAAGAAGACTCACTAATCATAAATTTAGTCGTTAATTGAACAATAGAAAACTCTTTATTACGATATAAATAATCTAAAAGTTGAAATTTAAGAGACTCTTTTACAAATGCTTCAATTAAATGATTCAACGAAAAAAAATCCGATAAGGTGATTGATAGCTGTTGGCCATCATAAGTAAGCTGACAATCCTGTCCAAAAGGTTTCAAAAAATAATGTAAATCCTCTAAGTCTTTTTCAAAGGAGGCTTTTGTGACCGCTAAAAATGCTGTTAAATCAGAGACTGAGCAGGTACCGCCTGCTAAGATGGTTTGTTGCACCGTTAATAATTGTCGCATCGCTTTCTTTTCCAATAACGTCTCAACTTTCATCGTTCTCTCTCCAATAAGCCGAAGCACCCATCAAATTTGTAATATCATAAATATTGGTTAAGGAAGGTTGATAAAAATAATCTTTTTGTAATAGGTCTGTCAGTGTCTGACCTGTTTGGATACTTAATGCTAACGTATTTATTTTTTCTAAACAATTGTTTTTTGAACAAAGCTGTGCCCCAAGGACCCGTTGTGTCACTTTATCATAGATTAATTTGCCTAAAATTTCTGTCCCATGTTGTAGAGGCGGCGCTGGCTGTCTAACAATTACGGAAGCAAGTGTTTGCGGAAAAAATAAACCTTCCGTTTCGGTTAGACCTGTACTAGCAAGGTAATAGTCCCCCACTTTTGTTCCCATTGTTCGCAAAGAGCCAATGAATCGGTGTGTTTTTTCTTCTAAATTGTTGGCGACTACTAAGCCAGTTCGTACCGCATTGTTCACTAACGGAGCATAAAAAGTTTCCGCGACTGGTTCATTCATAACTGAAATGCAATCTCCGATGGCAAAAACATTTGGCACTGAAGTTTGTAAATAAGCATCCACCGCGATTGTCTGATCCAGATTTCGTTGAATTTTTTTATCCAAATAGGCTAATTGAGGATGTAAGTTTAAAGCAAAAATCCCACTGTCACAAGAAATTTTCTGTTCGCTTGTTTCAAGAACAATACCATTTGCTGTTTCTTCAATTCCTAGGACCGTTTCTTCAAAATGGAAAATTACTGCTTGTTTTTCCAAAGATTTTTGAACATCTGCAACCATTTCTTTATCAAAATATTTAGGCAATAGATTTTCTAAACTTTCAAAGACATGGACCGTTTTCTTCATTTTCACAAGAAAATCAATAGCTTCCATTCCAATGGGTCCTGCACCAATGACGGCTACTGTCTGGCTCTTTTTCCGGAATGGAAAAAACCTACACGAAGC
>OAUG01000137.1_pt1 | contig 43273 bp, 49 predicted proteins | sample 1476141 | NCBI WGS metagenome assembly OAUG01 (sample SAMEA2580007, study PRJEB22360) | human gut metagenome | biome: human gut; feature: human-associated habitat; material: faeces | place: Denmark | collected 2008/2010 | reverse complement strand
GGACAGGTGCGTCAGGCCGTGGCAGTGATGCCCCTTGCGGCGAAGGTTCTCAAACAGGTGATGGTGAATACCGGAGGGAACAAAGAGCAGGTCCCCGCAAAACGTCAAAACCGCGGCTCCCGAAACTCAACAGATGATGGGGGCTGAAAACCAGAGAGAGGAGAAAGCTGGATGAGTACCCGAAATATCCACGTTAACACCGCGTCGTACACGATTCTTGTTGCCGGGAGGGAAAAAAACACCGGGGAAGAGTGGGACGTCCTGGAATTCAGCAGCCTGACTGAGCTGAAAAAATATCGCAAAAGCCACCCGGAAAAGATGGCCTTCAGCTATAGCTACGCGCTCAGCCGGGGTGTGGATACGCAGTTCCGCCATATCAACATTGCGGAAGCCGATCACTTCAAACAGTTCCTGCGTCAGATTAAGCGTGCCGGCCTCGATATCCGGGCGATCTGCTGACCGGATGTGATGAATATCCCTCCTGATTGTTGCAATCTTGTTAATGGAGATCGGGAGAGATGATATTAAGCGGAAAAATTTTTTATTAAATTTATTCTTTCATAAAGGAGTAGCTGTTATGCGATTAGCTTCCCGTTTTGGTCGGTATAATTCCATCCGTCGTGAACGTCCTTTAACGGATGATGAATTAATGCAGTTCGTGCCTTCGGTATTTTCCGGTGATAAACATGAGTCCCGGAGTGAACGTTATACGTATATTCCAACAATCAATATCATCAATAAGTTACGTGATGAAGGTTTCCAGCCATTCTTTGCCTGTCAGAGTCGGGTTCGTGATTTGGGACGCCGCGAATACAGTAAACATATGTTACGTCTTCGCAGGGAAGGGCATATTAACGGGCAGGAAGTTCCTGAAATTATCCTGCTTAATTCACATGATGGTTCATCCAGTTATCAGATGATCCCCGGAATTTTTCGTTTTGTCTGCACAAATGGCCTGGTGTGCGGAAATAATTTTGGCGAAATCCGCGTTCCACATAAAGGTGATATTGTCGGGCAGGTTATCGAGGGAGCGTATGAAGTGCTCGGTGTCTTTGATAAGGTCACTGATAATATGGAGGCGATGAAAGAAATTCATCTTAACAGTGACGAGCAACATTTATTTGGCAGAGCTGCACTGATGGTCAGGTATGAAGATGAAAATAAAACGCCAGTGACGCCTGAACAAATAATTACTCCCCGTCGTCGGGAAGATAAAAAGAACGATCTCTGGACAACCTGGCAGCGGGTTCAGGAGAATATGATAAAAGGTGGATTATCGGGGCGAAGTGCCTCCGGGAAAAATACCAGGACAAGAGCCATTACAGGTATTGATGGTGATATAAGAATCAACAAGGCGTTATGGGTGATTGCCGAACAGTTCAGAAAGTGGAAGTCATGATAATATAAGTAAAGCCCCGAAAATTTTTCGGGGCTTTACTTATATTATCATTCTTCGGCATCGCTGTGTCGTCTGATATACCTCAATTCCATCGACCGGCTTTCCGGTTGTCTGTAAATATTGTGCCCGCGAAAAATGGTCTGGCAGGAGGCTGCGCAGTTACCGGGTATATATAAGATGGGTTCCCGCTTCGCGGGGCTTCGGCCAGTCAGTATTGTCACTCATATGATATTTTTGTGTGTGGCCTTCCATGCCGCTTTTGCGGCATAACCGGTATCTGACAATGTCTGTAAGATTAATTGTTCTGCACGCTGTTAATTTCCGGAAGTGATTTCTTCGTGGCCGGAAGCCGGATACCTTTACTGCTTTTTATCCCGGTATAAATCCGGTAAACCTCTGATGCGTAGGCAAGACGTCTCTGGTTCTGGCGTTCGGATTTCCTGAATCCTGCATTGTATGCACCAACGGCCTCCCAGGTGACGCCCCATTTTTTAAATGCTATTGCCAGATAATAAGCACCGGTATAAATGTTCATGCAGGGATCTGTTGTCAGATGTTCTGGCTTAATTCCGTAGCGGGCCAGTTCGTTAAAATGCTGGGAATCTACCTGCATCAGTCCGCTGCCATATCCCGTTACCGGATTAATACCGATGGCATTAACCCGGTAACGGGATTCTTTCCATGATATTGCTCTCAGTAAATCAGGATCTATTTTGTAATCCCGGCCTGCAAGATCAAAGCAATCAGTGGCATGGCAGATCTCATTTATAAACATCAGGCAGATGGCTAACATCCATTTTTTCATTTTTCCACCTCTGGTGACTTTATCCGTAAATAATTTAACCCACTCCACAAAAAGGCTCAACAGGTTGGTGGTTCTCACCACCAAAAGCACCACACCCCACGCAAAAACAAGTTTTTGCTGATTTGCTATTTGAATCATTAACTTATGTTTTAAATAATGTATTTTAATTTATTTTACATTATAAAAAGGATTCATTGGTGAATCGCATATGATTCACCAATGAATTTAACGCAACTCATAGATGAATCAGTAATAATAAAACAACGAGTTAAAGCGAATTGACTCTAGATTCAATTCGTGATGTGATTTGCTGCATGAATCGTAATTTTCGTAACTTGCGTCACGATTCGATTCATCGATGAATTGTCATTTTTTTATATGTGAAATAAATTTGATGCGATAAGAAAATAAAGAGGTATACATATGGCGAAAGTGCAGGCTTATGTCAGTGACGAAATTGTCTATAAAATAAATAAAATTGTGGAAAGAAGACGTGCAGAAGGAGCTAAAAGTACAGATGTAAGTTTCTCAAGCATATCCACTATGCTTCTCGAATTAGGGCTTCGTGTATATGAGGCTCAGATGGAGCGTAAAGAGTCAGCGTTCAATCAGGCTGAGTTTAATAAGGTACTTCTTGAATGTGCGGTAAAAACACAGTCAACAGTTGCTAAGATTTTAGGTATTGAGTCACTAAGCCCTCATGTTTCCGGGAATCCAAAGTTTGAATATGCGAATATGGTCGAAGATATCAGGGATAAGGTGTCATCTGAGATGGAGAGGTTCTTTCCAGAAAATGATGAGGAATAAAAAAGAATTAAAAGTTGATTTGCTTCAAATAACAGGATTTTGATCTGGTTCAATTTGATGACAATTAACCGCATAAAGATTATATTAATTACGTGGTTAATGCCACGTTAAAACTTGATATTAAAAATCGCCGATGCAGGGAGCTCTTACCTCCCTGCATCGACTGTCCATAGAATCCTTTGAGGAGGTTCCTATGTGTGCACTGGATCCTAGAGAAAGGCCACTTAACAGTCAATCTGTAAATAAATACATTCTTAACGTTCAAAATATCTACAGGAATTCTCCTGTTCCTGTTTGTGTCCGTAACAAAAACCGGAAAATCCTTTATGCCAATGGGGCCTTTATTGAACTCTTTTCCAAAGAAGATAAACCCTTCTCTGGTGAAAGTTATGTACGTCTGCAGGTTGAAATTTTTCTTTCATCACTTGAGCTTGAATGCCAGTCTCTTGGTCATGGTTCCGCATTTTGTCGTCGTTTTAATTTTCATGGAGAAATCTATCAAATAAGGATGGAAAATGTTTCATTTTATAATGAAGAATCTGTTGTTCTATGGCAAATTAATATATTCCCTGACTATCAATTCTTTCGTGTGGAAAAAGAAAATTATTATCATCGTGATAGCTATGTACAGTCTGTTATATCGAATATGACAGCAAAATCATTGGTTGTTTTTTGTTTCTATGCATTAGGGTATAAACATATAAATATAGCTAAAGAATTAAAAATCACAGAAGTGGCTTCTAAAAAAAGGATTAAAAAGATTAATGCGGATATCAATAAAAGATTGGGTTCCTTCGATTTGTTCAGGAATAAATGTATTAAGACAGGTGTAATGTACGAAATATTAAACGTTTTGAGTGAATATATGGGTGTTAAAAAAATGTAATAAAGCAGGGCTCGTTTTGGGCCCATTTTCGACAGGCCATTTCTGTGCAATCATGATTTCTGTGCAATCATGATTTTATTGGTCAGGAAACAGAGGTGAATTGAGTGAGGAGGCGTAACGCGAGAGGCGGGATAAGCAGAACAGTCTCAGTGTATCTCGATGAAGATACAAATAACCGACTTATTCGGGCCAAAGATCGTAGCGGTAGAAGTAAAACTATAGAGGTTCAGATCCGTCTCAGAGATCATCTGAAACGGTTTCCTGATTTCTATAATGAAGAAATATTCAGGGAGGTGATCGAAGAGAACGAGTCAACATTTAAAGAACTTTAGTTTTTATCTATCAATATTAAACAGAGGAATCATATGAATACTGTTTTAAGTGTTCAGGGTGCTTCTGCGCCTGTTGAAAAGAAATCGTTTTTTTCTAAATTCACTCGTCTGAATATGCTTCGCCTGGTTCGCGCAGTGATCCCGGTTGCTGTTCTGATGATGTTCTTCCCGCAACTGGCAATGGCAGCACAGGGCCAGGACCTGATGCAGAGTGGTAACTCCACGGTTAAGGCGACCTTCGGTAAGGACTCCAGTGTTGTTAAATGGGTTGTTCTGGCTGAAGTTCTGGTCGGTGCTGTCATGTACATGATGACCAAAAACGTCAAGTTCCTGGCCGGTTTTGCCATCATCTCTGTATTTATTGCTGTGGGTATGGCCGTCGTTGGCCTCTGACAGGAAATAAAACGATGTCGGGAGACGAGAATAAACTTAAGAAATATCGTTTCCCGGAAACACTGACCAACCAGAGCCGCTGGTTTGGCCTGCCACTGGATGAACTGATCCCCGCAGCAATCTGTGTTGGCTGGGGTATCACAACATCGAAATATCTGTTCGGTATTGGTGCAGCTGTTCTGGTTTATTTCGGGATTAAAAAACTGAAAAAAGGGCGGGGCAGTTCCTGGTTACGTGACCTGATTTACTGGTATATGCCAACAGCCCTGCTGCGCGGTATTTTTCATAATGTTCCCGATTCGTGTTTCCGGCAGTGGATTAAATAGAACTGATATCAGGATTGTTATATGGAACACGGTGCCCGTTTAAGTACCAGTCGTGTAATGGCCATCGCCTTTATATTTATGTCAGTGCTTATTGTTCTCAGCCTCTCTGTTAACGTCATTCAGGGGGTGAATAACTACCGCCTTCAGAATGAGCAACGCACTGCCGTGACGCCAATGGCATTTAATGCCCCCTTTGCCGTGTCACAGAACAGTGCCGACGCCTCTTATTTACAGCAGATGGCGCTGTCATTTATTGCCCTCCGTCTGAATGTTTCATCAGAAACCGTCGATGCCTCACATCAGGCGCTTCTGCAATATATCCGCCCGGGCGCACAGAACCAGATGAAAGTTATTCTGGCTGAAGAAGCGAAGCGTATTAAAAACGATAACGTGAACTCAGCCTTTTTCCAGACCAGTGTTCGTGTCTGGCCTCAGTATGGCCGTGTGGAAATTCGTGGTGTGCTTAAAACCTGGATTGGTGATTCAAAACCTTTCACTGATATCAAACATTACATCCTTATTCTGAAGCGGGAAAACGGGGTGACCTGGCTGGATAATTTCGGGGAAACAGACGATGAGAAAAAATAATACGGCAATAATATTCGGCGGCCTGTTTTTTTCCTGCAGCGTGATGGCCGCAAACGGTACGCTGGCCCCCACTGTGGTGCCAATGGTGAACGGTGGTCAGGCCAGTATTGCCATCAGCAATACCAGCCCGAATCTGTTTACCGTTCCCGGTGACCGGATTATCGCCGTGAACAGTCTGGATGGTGCCCTGACCAATAATGAGCAGACCTCCTCCGGCGGTGTGGTGGTGGCCACCGTCAACAAAAAGCCCTTTACGTTCATTCTGGAAACAGAACGTGGTCTGAATCTTTCCATTCAGGCCGTTCCCCGTGAAGGCGCGGGGCGTACCATTCAGCTGGTCAGTGACCTGCGCGGAACCGGAGAAGAAGCCGGTGCGTGGGAAACGTCCACGCCTTACGAATCCCTGCTTGTGACCATCAGCCAGGCTGTCCGTGGCGGAAAATTACCTGCAGGCTGGTATCAGGTTCCTGTGACAAAGGAAACCCTGCAGGCCCCGGCGGGGCTGTCTTCAGTGGCAGATGCCGTATGGACGGGGAATCACCTGAAGATGGTCCGCTTTACCGTGGAAAATAAAACGCTGTCTGCCCTGAATATCCGGGAAAGTGATTTCTGGCAGCCGGGAACCCGTGCCGTGATGTTCAGCCAGCCTGCCAGCCAGTTACTGGCAGGTGCGCGCATGGATGTGTATGTCATCCGTGACGGGGAGGGCAACTGATGGCCAGTATCAACACCATTGTGAAACGCAAGCAGTACTTGTGGCTGGGGATTGTGGTTGTCGGTGCAGCCTCCGCGATTGGTGGGGCACTGTATCTGTCTGATGTGGACATGTCCGGTAACGGTGAGGCGGTGGCTGAACAGGAGCCTGTACCGGATATGACCGGTGTGGTGGATACGACCTTTGATGACAAGGTGCGTCAGCATGCCACCACAGAGATGCAGGTGACGGCAGCGCAGATGCAGAAGCAGTATGAGGAAATCCGTCGTGAGCTGGATGTCCTGAACAAACAGCGCGGTGATGACCAGCGTCGTATTGAAAAGCTGGGACAGGATAATGCTGCCCTGGCAGAGCAGGTAAAAGCCCTGGGTGCAAATCCCGTCACCGCGACCGGTGAGCCAGTACCGCAGACGCCAGCCTCACCGCCCGGCCCGGAAGGCGAACCACAGCCAGGAAACACACCCGTATCTTTCCCGCCGCAGGGCAGCGTTGCTGTTCCACCGCCGACGGCGTTTTATCCCGGGAATGGTGTCACGCCACCACCACAGGTGACGTACCAGTCTGTGCCGGTGCCTAACCGGATACAGCGTAAGGTGTTTACCCGTAATGAGGGAAAACAGGGACCATCACTGCCGTACATTCCGTCAGGAAGTTTTGCGAAAGCCATGCTGATTGAAGGGGCGGATGCCAATGCCTCTGTCACCGGTAATGAATCCACGGTGCCGATGCAGCTGCGTATCACCGGCCTGGTGGAAATGCCGAACAGCAAGACGTATGACGCAACGGGATGTTTTGTGGGTCTGGAAGCCTGGGGGGATGTGTCCAGTGAGCGTGCCATTGTACGCACCCGCAATATCAGCTGCCTGAAGGACGGCAAAACTATTGATATGCCGATTAAGGGGCATGTCAGCTTCCGGGGTAAAAACGGTATCAAGGGCGAAGTGGTGATGCGTAACGGCAAAATCCTCGGCTGGGCATGGGGCGCGGGATTTGTTGACGGTATCGGTCAGGGAATGGAGCGTGCCTCCCAGCCGGCTGTCGGGCTGGGTGCCACCGCTGCTTACGGGGCCGGCGATGTCCTTAAAATGGGTATCGGTGGCGGCGCATCGAAAGCCGCACAGACGCTCAGTGACTACTACATCAAACGTGCCGAACAGTATCACCCGGTGATACCGATTGGTGCGGGCAACGAAGTGACCGTGGTGTTCCAGGACGGCTTCCAGCTGAAAACCGTGGAAGAGATGGCGCTGGAACGCACGCAGAGCAGAGCTGAAGAAGACAATCCGGAAAGTCCGGTTCCTGTTCCGCCATCGGCTGAAAGTCATCTTAACGGCTTGAATACTGACCAGATGCTGAAGCAGCTGGGCAACCTGAATCCGCAGCAGTTTATGTCCGGCAGCCAGGGAGGGGGCAACGATGGCAAATAATATGTCACTCCGTCAGATATGCCATGCCACCCGGTATGTTGTTGTCCGGGGCCTGTGTTGGTTGTTCTGGTGTCTGAAATACGCCGTCATTCTGCCACTGGCCACAATGGCCCTGATGGCTCTGTTTGTTTTATGGAAGGACAACACCACACCGGGAAAATTACTGGTTCAGGAAATTGACTTCGTAAGACAAACAGCCCCTGCCGGGCAGTTTCCTGTAAGAGAATGTTTGCCTTCTCTGCATGATCTTCCAGGAGCAGAAGAGAAAATCTGCCGTTACCGTGCTGCTGATGCTGCAGATTATGTCAGGGAGACTGACCGGTCACTGATGCAACTGGTCACCGCATTCTGGGCAACGCTGGCACTTATGTATATGTCGTTTGCGGCAGGCACCGGGAAATATCCGGTGCGACCCGGAAAAATGAAATGTGTCCGTGTGGCAACAGCAGATGAGCGTCTGAAGGAAGTTCTTGCAGAAGACACTTCCCTGCCGGAAAAAATCAGGGAATGCCATGTTTATTTCCCTGATGACAGAACAATCAGAAACAACGGATATAAAAATGAACATGCGTAATATTAATGTTATTACTGCCCGCTCTGTACCGGATAAAAGCGTATCAGATGATTTTATGCATGCTGTTCTCAGTAACTGCACCACAAGAATCGTACTTCCTGCACCGAAGGAATTCAGTTCTGAATCATTGCCGCACAATTTTAATATGGCTGCTGTCGGTGTGATGAAGAAGGGTATGTCGATGAGCTTATTTTCTTCTCCGGGGCATATTGTGGTTGCCGGACAATCCGGTGGCGGAAAATCTGTTCCGGTGAAAGAACTAATCGACAGAATTATTCAGAAATATAAGGAACCCTTCGATGAATAAGCTGGTTTCTGATGGCAGCGTCAAAAAAATAAATTATCCGGTGCTGTATGAATCCGGAATAACACCTCCGTTATGTGAAGTCAGTGCGCCAGAACCTGATGCGGGGGGGAAACGCATTGTGGCATATGTTTATAAATCATCACGGAATACGGTTTTTGAAAATCCTGACATTGTAAAAACCTGTACGGTCAGGGATTTGAAGAATGATTTTGTGAACTGCGATGAGAAAGGTGAGGGACAATGAAACAGATTTCTTTATTTATTCCTCTGCTGGGGACCTTATTACTTTCCGGCTGTGCCGGAACCAGTACGGAATTTGAGTGTAACGCCACCACATCCGATACCTGTATGACGATGGAGCAGGCCAATGAGAAGGCCAAAAAACTGGAGCAGTCCTCAGAAGCAAAGCCGGTTGCGGCATCACTGCCGCGCCTGGCTGAAGGGAACTTCCGGACAATGCCGGTGCAGACCATTACCGCGACCACTCCGTCCGGCAGCAGACCTGCGGTGACAGCACATCCGGAGCAGAAACTGCTGGCACCACGCCCGCTGTTTACCGCTGCCCGGGAAGTGAAAACGGTTGTTCCGGTCAGTTCAGTTACGCCGGTAACACCTCCTCGTCCGCTAAGAACGGGTGAGCAGACGGCAGCATTATGGATAGCGCCTTATATTGATAACCAGGATGTTTATCATCAGCCATCCAGCGTGTTTTTTGTTATTAAACCGTCTGCGTGGGGAAAGCCACGTATTAATTAACTGGCCCTGAAGTTGTATATCAGCCGGCAATGTCGGCGGGCTTTCTGTATTCAAAATCTGCCTGTAAAACGAGTGCCCTGTGCGTGAAAAGGGATGGGCGGTAGCGTGTCAGAACATGTCGGGAGTAATATTCCGTGAGTGATGAAGCCGATGAAGCATATTCAGTGACAGAACAACTGACCATGACAGGAATAAACCGGATACGCCAGAAAATAAATGCTCATGGTATTCCTGTTTATCTCTGTGAAGCATGCGGAAATCCTATTCCGGAAGCCCGGCGGAAAATATTTCCCGGTGTGACGTTGTGCGTTGAATGTCAGGCGTATCAGGAAAGGCAGAGGAAACACTATGCATAAATCAGAAGCTGAAAAAATAGATTCTATTCTGGATGAACATCAACAGATATATCGCAGACATAACCGAATAGATAACATCCTGGCGTTTTGTGCGTGTATTGCATGGGTTCCCTGTATTATTGCTGCGTTCGGCGTTGATGGTATATATCTGAAAATACTGTTTGCGGTCCTTGCCTGCTGTGGTGCGGTATGCTTTTTTATTTTCTTCTTCACCCTCCTGCCGGAATCACTCATGGTCCTCAGCCGTCAGAGCCTGCTTCAGCTTATGCGTCTGACTGAAGACGTACCGGATGCGAGACAGGAACTGCTTAACCGTCTGCTGTCCGGTAAAAAACTGACTGGTCGGGATGAAAAGGATATCCGGCGTCTCTGGCAGGAGAAAGTGGATGCAATGCAGGAGTCTGCCACCCGTCAGCGTGAACAGGATACTATTCGGAAGTTTACTGAAGGGAATAAATCCGAATGAGAATCTGCAGTGTTTTATGACCTCATAAGTTAACTGAAGGGATATTCAGTGATTAATATACAAGCGGAGATAATAAAGAATGCATACCTTTATTTTTCTTGTGCTGATAAAAATATTAACGGTGGCGGAAGCTGGAATATTACACCCATGCCAAATACGGACGTATGCGTGCAGGTTCTTCGGACAATCGAGTCACACGGAGGCAGGGGATTTGGAAATACAGGGGAATGTATTGAAGTTAAAACAAATAAACCTTTGAACAACGTGATGGATACACTGAATGGGGGGCAATGAGTGCTTACTGCTTCAAAGGAAAATGAAATGAAGTCGATATATTTAGAATCTGTTCTGGCTTTTATATTTGTTGGCGTTATGGCTATGTTGATATGTGGTCTTTTTTACAATGACTACCTTGAGCAACAACCTGCAACACCAGAACAACTGAGAGAGATTACACAGGATATCCCCTGTGCAGCAGAAGCATTTAAGGAAGCTATTAAGTCTGACACATCTGATTATCAGCCTGAACCTTTAAGTCTTGGTAAGGCAAAAGAGCTTGCATCAGCGTGTAGAGAAAGAAACGAAATGGCAGAGGTGAAACGGGTAAGAGAAAATGAGCGCAATAAGATTCGCGAAAAACAAATTCAGGCATTAAATGATGCTCATTCAGTAAAGGAACGTTAATCCTGGTTTCCTGTTAAAAGCCTCCATCTCTTATTTGTGCTGTGGTTTCAGGAATGGTACTGCGTGATATATCCACGGCCACAGACTGATATTTTCCTTTTTTAAACGCACTAAGGAATACGCATATGAGTAATAACCCACTTGAGGCCGTCACTCAGGCGGTTAACTCCCTCGTCACAGCACTGAAACTGCCTGACGAATCAGCAAAGGCCAATGAAGTGCTGGGCGAAATGAGCTTCCCGCAGTTCAGCCGTCTGCTGCCGTACCGTGATTACAACCAGGAATCCGGTCTGTTCATGAATGACACCACGATGGGCTTTATGCTGGAAGCCATTCCCATCAATGGGGCGAATAAGTCCATTGTGGAGGCACTCGATCACATGCTGCGCACCAAACTGCCGCGCGATATTCCGTTGTGTATCCATCTGATGTCCAGTCAGCTGGTTGGTGACAGGATTGAATACGGGCTGCGTGAGTTCTCCTGGTCAGGTGAACAGGCTGAACGGTTTAACGCCATTACCCGGGCCTATTATATGAAAGCGGCAGCGACACAGTTTCCGCTGCCGGAGGGGATGAATCTGGCCCTGACCCTGCGCCATTACCGGGTGTTTATCTCGTACTGTTCTCCTTCGAAGAAAAAAAGCCGGGCCGACATTCTGGAAATGGAAAACCTGGTGAAAATCATCCGGGCGTCGTTACAGGGGGCCAGTATCGCCACACAGACGGTGGATGCACAGGCCTTTATCGATATTGTCGGGGAGATGATTAACCATAACCCGGACTCCCTGTACCCGAAAAGACGTCAGCTGGACCCGTATTCTGATCTGAATTATCAGTGTGTGGAGGACAGTTTTGATCTGAAAGTCCGGGCTGATTACCTGACGCTGGGCCTGCGTGAGAACGGCAGGAACAGCACGGCCCGCATCCTGAATTTCCATCTGGCCCGTAACCCGGAAATCGCCTTCCTGTGGAACATGGCCGACAACTACAGCAACCTGCTGAACCCGGAACTGTCCATCTCCTGTCCGTTCATCCTGACGCTGACTCTGGTGGTGGAAGACCAGGTGAAAACCCACAGCGAAGCCAACCTGAAGTACATGGACCTGGAGAAAAAGTCGAAGACCTCCTATGCCAAATGGTTTCCGTCCGTGGAGAAAGAGGCGAAGGAGTGGGGGGAACTGCGTCAGCGGCTGGGCTCCGGTCAGTCCTCCGTGGTGTCCTACTTCCTCAACATCACAGCATTCTGCAAGGACAATAATGAAACGGCGCTGAAAGTGGAGCAGGATATCCTGAACAGCTTCCGTAAAAACGGTTTTGAGCTGATTTCACCGCGCTTTAACCACATGCGCAATTTCCTGACCTGCCTGCCCTTTATGGCCGGGAAAGGGCTGTTTAAACAGCTGAAAGAGGCCGGAGTGGTTCAGCGAGCAGAGAGCTTTAATGTGGCCAACCTGATGCCGTTAGTGGCGGATAACCCCCTGACACCGGCAGGTCTGCTGGCACCCACCTACCGTAACCAGCTGGCGTTTATCGATATTTTCTTCCGGGGGATGAATAACACCAATTACAACATGGCGGTCTGTGGCACCTCCGGGGCCGGTAAAACCGGGCTGATACAGCCACTTATCCGCAGCGTGCTGGACTCCGGGGGCTTTGCCGTGGTGTTCGACATGGGGGATGGCTACAAGTCCCTGTGTGAGAACATGGGGGGCGTATATCTGGACGGTGAAACCCTGCGCTTTAACCCGTTTGCGAACATCACCGATATTGACCAGTCAGCGGAGCGTGTCCGCGACCAGCTGTCGGTGATGGCCAGCCCCAACGGTAACCTGGATGAAGTGCATGAAGGTCTGCTGCTGCAGGCGGTCAGGGCATCATGGCTGGCCAAAGAGAACAGGGCACGTATTGATGACGTGGTGGATTTCCTGAAAAACGCCAGTGACAGCGAGCAGTATGCCGGGTCACCGACTATCCGCAGCCGTCTGGACGAAATGATTGTGCTGCTTGACCAGTACACTGCCAACGGCACTTACGGCCAGTATTTTAACTCTGATGAGCCGTCCCTGCGGGATGACGCAAAAATGGTGGTGCTGGAGCTGGGCGGACTGGAAGATCGTCCGTCACTGCTGGTTGCGGTGATGTTCTCCCTGATTATCTACATCGAGAACAGGATGTACCGCACGCCGCGTAACCTCAAGAAACTGAACGTTATTGATGAAGGCTGGCGTCTGCTGGACTTCAAAAATCACAAGGTCGGTGAATTTATTGAGAAAGGCTACCGTACGGCCCGCCGTCATACCGGTGCCTATATCACCATCACACAGAACATCGTCGATTTTGACTCTGACAAGGCCTCCAGTGCTGCCCGCGCGGCATGGGGTAACTCCTCCTACAAAATTATCCTCAGACAGAGTGCGAAGGAGTTCGCGAAATACAACCAGCTGTATCCGGACCAGTTCCAGCCACTGCAGCGCGACATGATTGGTAAGTTTGGTGCGGCCAAAGACCAGTGGTTCAGTTCCTTCCTGCTGCAGGTGGAAAACCATTCCTCCTGGCACCGCCTGTTTGTGGACCCGTTAAGCCGCGCCATGTACAGCTCTGACGGCCCGGATTTTGAGTTTGTGCAGCAGAAACGTAAAGAGGGGCTGAGTATTCATGAGGCGGTGTGGCAGCTGGCGTGGAAGAAGTCAGGGCCGGAGATGGCTTCGCTGGAAGCCTGGCTGGAAGAACATGAGAAATACAGGAGTGTTGCATGACCATAACGCAAAAAACGACTGACGTTACAGCCCCCCGACGCAGCCACTGGTGGTGGACGGTGCCGGGATACCTGGCAATGGTGTTACTGAACGCAGCCATCAGTTACGGCATTGTCAGACTGAACGCACCGGTGACTGCCGCCTTCAACATGAAACAGACCGTGGATGCGTTTTTTGACAGCGCCAGTCAGAAACAACTGTCAGAAGCACAGTCAAAAGCCCTTTCAGCGCGTTTTAACACGGCACTGGAAGCCAGCCTGCAGGCGTGGCAGCAGAAACACCACGCGGTCATTCTGGTGTCGCCTGCTGTGGTACAGGGGGCACCGGATATCACCCGGGAAATCCAGCAGGATATTGCCCGGCGAATGAGGGCGGAGCCATGAGATGCCGGGGGCTGATTGCCCTGCTGATATGGGGGCAGAGTGTGGCCGCCGCCGATCTTGGTACCTGGGGCGATCTGTGGCCGGTAAAGGAGCCGGACATGCTGACGGTGATCATGCAGCGCCTGACGGCACTGGAGCAGTCCGGTGAGATGGGCCGGAAAATGGATGCCTTTAAGGAGCGGGTGATCCGTAACAGCCTGCGGCCCCCTGCCGTGCCCGGTATCGGACGCACAGAGAAATACGGCAGCCGGTTGTTTGACCCGTCCGTCAGACTGGCTGCGGATATCCGGGATAACGAAGGGCGGGTGTTTGCCCGTCAGGGTGAAGTGATGAATCCGCTGCAGTATGTTCCTTTTAACCAGACGCTGTATTTCATCAATGGCGATGATCCGGCGCAGGTGGCCTGGATGAAACGCCAGACGCCGCCCACACTGGAGAGCAAAATTATCCTCGTGCAGGGCAGTATCCCGGAGATGCAGAAGTCTCTGGACAGCCGTGTTTACTTTGACCAGAACGGTGTGCTCTGCCAGCGCCTCGGCATTGATCAGGTCCCGGCACGGGTGAGCGCCGTTCCCGGCGATCGCTTCCTGAAGGTGGAATTTATTCCGGCAGAGGAGGGCAGAAAATGAAGCGAAGCCTGTGGCTGCTGATGTTATTCCTTCTCGCCGGTCATGTCCCTGCGGCATCTGCGGATTCTGCCTGTGAGGGGCGTTTTGTAAACCCGATCACGGATATCTGCTGGAGCTGTATTTTCCCGCTCTCGCTGGGCAGTATCAAAGTCAGTCAGGGTAAGGTCCCCGACACGGCGAACCCGTCGATGCCCATTCAGATTTGTCCGGCACCGCCGCCGCTGTTCAGGCGTATCGGGCTGGCCATTGGTTACTGGGAGCCGATGGCGCTGACGGACGTCACCCGGTCACCGGGATGCATGGTGAACCTGGGCTTCAGCCTGCCGGCTTTTGGTAAAACGGCACAGGGAACGGCGAAAAAGGATGAGAAGCAGGTGAACGGGGCGTTCTATCACGTTCACTGGTACAAATACCCGCTGACGTACTGGCTTAACATCATCACATCGCTGGGCTGTCTGGAAGGTGGTGACCTGGATATCGCTTATCTTTCTGAAATTGACCCCACCTGGACGGACAGCAGCCTGACCACCATTCTCAATCCGGAAGCTGTCATCTTTGCCAATCCGATAGCACAGGGGGCCTGTGCAGCAGATGCCATTGCCAGCGCCTTTAATATGCCTCTCGATGTTCTGTTCTGGTGTGCCGGTTCGCAGGGAAGTATGTACCCGTTCAATGGCTGGGTGAGTAATGAGTCCAGTCCGTTGCAGTCCTCCCTGCTGGTCAGTGAACGCATGGCGTTCAAACTACACCGTCAGGGCATGATTATGGAAACCATCGGGAAAAATAACGCCGTCTGTAATGAATATCCGTCCCCAATCCTGCCCAAAGAACGCTGGCGTTATCAGATGGTGAATATGTACCCGGACAGCGGACAGTGCCATCCGTTCGGGCGCAGTGTGATGCGCTGGGAGACGGGAAAAAATCCGCCCAACACAAAGAAAAACTTCGGCTACCTGATGTGGCGTAAACGTAACTGTGTATTTTTATAACACTGACAAGAAAAGGATAAATGATGGAAAAAGAACAGATACAATGTGGCCTGCAGCTCCCCTTGCATCAGGATGTATCTCTCCCTGTACCCCGTGACACTTTCAGTATGGAGAAAAAGGTAATAACAGCAGAGCAATACAGAGACTGGCAATTAATTGCAGCCAGTCTCAGGAAAAAGATAAATGGGGAAAGAAGCTAATCAACGATTCTCGTTGTGTTTAACATGGCGTCAGTTATCTCCAGGCATAATCTATTGAGCGCTTCATTATTATCAGTATTTACGATGTTATTAATAATGCTGATGGCTGTATCATGAGGCATATTTCTGATGATACTGAATAATAATATTTTTAAAGCCTTTATTTCATCTGCTCTCTGATTGTCCATGTGACTGAATGAAAAATCAGGGCGGTCTTCTGATGTGTTATTATTTATTGTAACTCCTTGTTGGTATGTTTTTAGCCTGTCATCTCTTGCAATCGATATATCAGGCTGAAATATTTTACCACAACGCGACCGGGCGCGTAATCCCGGGATTAATAATCCCTGAAATACCGTGAGAATCTGGTTGTTGATATCAGATGTTGGTTGTAGTGATTAATTACTGCCTGTTTGCAGAAGAATTATATGAACAAAAAAATATACATTTTATTCGCCCTGACAGCAGGACTGTTTATCTCTGTTCATGCTTCAGAAAATGTGAACACAACTGAAAACCGCCAGTTCCTGAAGCAGCAGGAAACACTGAGTCAGCAGTTACGTGAAAAGCCGGACACACAGTTGCAGGCATGGGCAGAGCAGCAAGTCAGGGCGAATCCCCTTCAGCATTCCGATAACCAGTTTCTCGATGAACTGGTCCGTAAACAGCAGGCTGCTCAGAAGGATAAACCACAGCAGGGCGCCGTGTACTTTGTGTCCTTCTCCATTCCCGAAGAGGGGCTGAAACGGATGCTGGGCGAAACCCGGCATTACGGTATTCCGGCCACGCTGCGGGGCATGGTGAACAACGACCTGAAGGCCACGGCTGACGCCGTGTTGTCCCTGGTGAAAGACGGCGCAACTGATGGTGTTCAGATCGACCCGACGCTGTTTTCACAGTACGGCATTCGCAGCGTGCCGGCTCTGGTGGTGTTCTGCAGCCAGGGGCACGACATCATCCGGGGAAATCTGCGCGTCAGGCAGGCGCTGGAGAAAGTGGCCACCGCAGGAGACTGCCGGCAGGTGGCTCAGGGACTGCTGGATGGCACCGGGGATAAGTCGCAATGAGTTTACCTGCAGGCTATTACCGGATTGACCCGGACATCCGTACACTGGTGGCCGCGATGAACGTTCACGGCTTCCGGACATATGCGTCCTGTCAGGGACATGGCTTTCCTGTTACAAAGCTGCCGCCTTATATCGCCTTTGCGTGTCCGGTAAAAATGGCTGCCCTTCTGGAGCAGCGGCTGCGGCAGGATGCTGAATCAGCAATACCACGTCTGACATGGGGGTGGTCGGTGAAGGGGGCTTTTAACAGTGAGTTTCAGCTCTGTTTCAGGCTTCAGCCCGATGCCCCTCATCACTGGTATCACCGGTACTGTCGCCGCTCACTGCGTGCAGACTTCAGGACGCTGGTCCGCTTACTGAATCCGTAAATCTGTTCCCGTAAGGAGGCATTGATGGCGCTGACAAAGAAGCAGCGGGAAAAACTGCGTATGAAATTCGGCGGTCGTTGTGCGTACTGCGGCTGTGAACTGCCGGAAAAAGGCTGGCATGCCGACCATGTTCAGGCGGTGCTCCGCAAGTCAGAGCAGTGCATGAAGGCTGCAGAAAAGCGCATTTTCAGGCTGATATCCACCGGTGATGTTTTCAGACCGGAGGCCGACTGTCCGGAAAACCTCGTCCCAGCCTGTGCGCCGTGCAACCTGCTGAAAACAACATATTCGCTGGAGATGTTCAGAACGCAGGTGTCCCTGCAGGTTGAACGGGGGCGCAGAAGCAGCGTGAATTTCAGGACCGCAGAACGGTTCGGGCTGATTCAGGTGGTGAACAAACCAGTCGTGTTCTGGTTTGAGCAATATCAGAGGGAGAGTGAGGTATGAAACGTCTTCTGCCATTGCTGCTGGGGCTGGCAGTCAGTGTGGCACAGGCTGACAGCAACAGTGATTACCGGGCGGGTTCTGATTTTGCCCGTCAGATTCAGGGGCAGGGTACAGGCAGTATTCAGGGCTTTAAGCCACAGGAGAGTATCCCCGGCTATAACGCGAATCCGGACGAGACAAAATATTACGGTGGCGTGACTGCCGGCGGGGATGGCGGCCTGAAAAATGACGGCACCACGGAATGGGCGACCGGTGAAACCGGAAAAACCATCACAGAGTCCTTCATGAACAAGCCGAAAGACATTCTTTCACCGGATGCACCGTTCATTCAGACCGGCAGGGATGTGGTGAACCGGGCTGACAGCATTGTGGGAAACACAGGCCAGCAGTGTAGTGCACAGCAGATAAACCGCAGTGAATTCACAAACTATACCTGTGAACGGGACACGATGGTGGAGGAGTATTGCACACGGACTGCCAGGATCACCGGAGACTGGAAATACACAGATGAATATCGTGAGGTGACGATACCGCACTCACAGTTCCGGTTTAGTATGGACGGGCTGAAACTGGTGTTCAGTGTCACGGCTCCGGTAACCGGTACAGTGGAAAGTGCATCATTGTCTGTATACGCCGCTTTTTTCTTCCTGAACTCTCGTTATACCTTCATGAATTCAACGTTCAATGTTGGCCTGGTAAACGGGCAGTCGGGTACTTTCCCCCTGTCCGGGGCGACAGGTTTGCAGGTGACACAAGGGCAGGTCCTGACCGGCAGTGGCTGTACTGCTAACGGTAACTGTCTTTCTGGCGGGAACGGTGACCGACAAGTTTATGAGAAACTGGCCAGCGGCGCGTCCACCTTTACACTGAAACTCAGGATGAAGGTCCGTGATAAAGAATGGGTTCCACGGGTGGAGTGGGTGGAGAGTTGTCCGTTTAATAAAGCGGATGGCGTGCTGAAAGGCACTGAGTGTTCAGAGCCGGGTGGTACGAAAACTGGTGTGATGGAAGGTAAACCCTGGAGCATCACACAGGCATGCTGGGCATACCGGGATAAATATGTCACTCAGTCCGCAGATAACGGCACCTGTCAGAAATATGTCGATAATCCGGCCTGTACGCTGGCCTCACGTCAGTGCGCGTTTTATTCCGATGAGGGAACCTGTCTGCATGAGTACGCCACGTACTCCTGCGAGTCAAAAACATCAGGAAAAGTGATGGTCTGTGGTGGTGATGTCTTCTGCCTTGACGGTGAATGCGATAAGGCACAGAGCGGAAAAAGCAGTGATTTTGGTGAAGCAGTATCACAGCTGGCTGCGCTTGCCGCCGCAGGTAAGGATGTTGCCGCCCTGAATGGTGTGGATGTCAGGGCTTTCACGGGTGAGGCGAAATTCTGCCGTAAGGCCGCAGCCGGCTTCAGTAACTGCTGTAAGGATGGCGGCTGGGGTCAGGATGTGGGGCTGGCGAAGTGTAACAGTGAAGAAAAGGCGCTGGGAAAGGCAAAGGACAATAAACTGACGGTGAGTGTGGGTGAGTTCTGTTCGAAAAAGGTGCTGGGGGTCTGCCTGCAGAAAAAGCGCAGCTACTGCCAGTTTGATTCGAAGCTGGCGCAGATAGTCCAGCAGCAGGGGCGTAACGGGCAGTTGCGTATCGGGTTTGGCAGTGCGAAGCATCCTGACTGTCGGGGGATTACGGTTGATGAGCTGCAGAAAATTCAGTTCGACAGACTGGATTTCACTAACTTCTACGAAGACCTGATGAATAACCAGAAAATCCCGGACAGTGGCGTTCTGACGCAGAAAGTGAAAGAGCAGATTGCTGACCAGCTGAAACAGGCAGGACAGTAAGGTATGGAAAATAACCGGGGGAAATGATGAAAGTTATATTCACTTCTAATCGTCTTGTTGATTTTCTTATCCGGCTTTCGATTACAGCGATTGTCATTTCCCCGGTAATTATCTGGTCGTGGGATACGGTAAAAGAAACCACGGCAGACGGGATGCTTGCCGCTGCTTTCGTTATCCTTTACTCCGGTGTGCTCCTGTTTATTCTGTATTTTTGTTTTTCTGCCCTGACTGACCTGCAGAAAACCGATGAAAGAAAAAATGATGAAAGGAATGAAGATGAATAAAGCATTACTGCCACTGTTACTCTGCTGCTTTATTTTTCCGGCGTCAGGGAAAGATGCAGGCTGGCAGTGGTATAACGAGAAAATAAATCCGAAGGAAAAAGAAAATAAACCTGTACCTGCAGCCCCCCGTCAGGAGCCGGATATTATGCAGAAACTGGCCGCGCTGCAGACGGCAACAAAGCGGGCGCTGTACGAAGCCATTCTGTATCCCGGCGTGGATAATTTTGTGAAATATTTCCGGCTGCAGAATTACTGGACTCAGCAGGCCGGGCTTTTCACCATGAGTGCTAAAAAGGCCATGCTGGCACATCCCGAACTGGACTATAACCTGCAGTACAGCCATTACAACGGCACGGTACGGAACCAGCTGGCGGCAGACCAGGCGCAGCAGCGACAGGCCATTGCGAAACTGGCTGAACACTACGGCATCATGTTTTTTTACCGGGGGCAGGACCCCATCGACGGGCAGCTGGCGCAGGTCATTAATGGCTTCCGGGATACGTATGGTCTGAGTGTTATTCCCGTTTCCGTGGATGGCGTGATTAATCCGCTGTTGCCGGATTCCCGGACTGACCAGGGGCAGGCGCAGCGCCTCGGCGTGAAATATTTCCCGGCCATGATGCTGGTTGACCCGAAACAGGGCAGTGTTCGCCCGTTATCATACGGCTTTATTTCACAGGACGACTTGGCAAAACAATTCCTGAACGTTTCTGAAGATTTTAAACCGAACTTCTGAATTACGGATATTTTCCGTTCGTCAGTAAATTCCATTAATTCTGAACCTGGTAATAATTCACCATTTATTCCGGTAGTCCCTTATTTAATTCTCTGTATGACAGGAGAGTTTTACTGTGCATAAATATAAATTCTCTTTACCCCGGCTTGATATTACGGGAATGTGGGTATTTTCCCTGGGGGTCTGGTTTCATATCGTCGCCCGTCTTGTTTATAGCAAACCCTGGATGGCTTTTTTTCTGGCGGAGTTGATTGCGGCCATCCTTGTGCTGTTCGGCGCATACCAGGTGCTGGATGCATGGATTGCCCGTGTCAGCCGGGAAGAGCGTGAGGCACTGGAAGCCAGGCAACAGGCCATGATGGAAGGGCAGCAGGAGGGCAGACATGTCTCTCATTAAATCACTGTTGTTCACCCTGTTGCTGGCAGCCGCTGCCGTGCAGGCCTCCACCCGGGATGAAATTGAACGACTCTGGAATCCGCAGGGCATGGCCGCGCAGCCTGCACAACCGGCAGCAGACACGTCAGCCAGGACAGAAAAGCCGGCTCCCCGCTGGTTCCGCCTCAGCAACGGCAGGCAGGTTAACCTGGCCGACTGGAAGGTGGTGCTGTTTATGCAGGGGCATTGCCCTTACTGTCACCAGTTTGACCCGGTACTGAAACAGCTGGCACAGCAGTACGGCTTTTCCGTTTTTCCCTACACCCTGGATGGTCAGGGGGATACCGCCTTTCCGGAGGCATTGCCGGTGCCACCGGAGGTGATGCAGACCTTCTTCCCTAATATCCCGGTGGCCACACCGACCACCTTCCTGGTCAACGTCAACACGCTTGAGGCATTACCGCTTTTACAGGGGGCAACGGATGCTGCCGGTTTTATGGCGCGGATGGATACCGTTCTGCAGATGTACGGAGGGAAAAAAGGTGCGAAATAAGCAGGTGGTGTTACTCATTGCCGGAATATCCGGCATCGCGACGGGAATAATCGTCAGCCTGAATATCCCCTTTATCCATCAGGGGCTTTTTTATCCCGCCAGCCCTGTAGAAATTGTCGTTTCGCTGTGCCTTACCTTTTCTGTTTCTGTTGTGTTTTTTGTGGGGGCAATTGTGGGATGGATTTCGGTGTCTGAAATATATTACAGCCGCAGGACTGGACGGAAATATCGGGATATTCCTGCTGAAATGTCGTATGCGCCGGGAGAACAAATTAAGGGAGGGCAAGAATGATGCCACGCATTAAACCTCTTCTGGTTCTTTGTGCCGCTTTACTGACGGTCACACCCGCAGCGTCAGCGGATGTGAACAGCGACATGAATCAGTTCTTTAATAAGCTGGGATTTGCTTCCAATACCACACAGCCGGGCGTCTGGCAGGGGCAGGCCGCCGGTTATGCTTACGGTGGCTCCCTGTATGCCCGTACTCAGGTCAAAAATGTTCAGCTGATTTCCATGACGCTGCCGGATATCAATGCCGGATGTGGTGGCATCGACGCCTACCTCGGTTCGTTCAGTTTTATTAATGGCGAGCAGTTGCAGCGTTTTGTTAAGCAGATTATGAGCAATGCTGCCGGTTACTTTTTTGACCTTGCCCTGCAGACAACGGTGCCGGAAATAAAAACCGCAAAAGACTTCGTGCAGAAAATGGCAAGCGACATTAACAGTATGAACCTCAGTTCCTGCCAGGCTGCACAGGGGATTATCGGCGGGCTCTTCCCCCGGACGCAGGTGTCCCAGCAGAAAGTCTGTCAGGACATTGCCGGTGAGAGCAATATTTTTGCTGACTGGGCGGCTTCCCGGCAGGGATGTACCGTTGGCGGGAAATCTGACAGTGTCAGGGATAAAGCCAGCGACAAGGATAAGGAGCGGGTGACCAAAAACATCAACATCATGTGGAATGCGCTTTCCAAAAACAGAATGTTTGACGGCAACAAAGAGCTGAAAGAGTTTGTGATGACGCTGACCGGCTCACTGGTGTTTGGTCCTAACGGCGAAATCACACCCTTGTCAGCCAGAACCACTGACCGCTCAATTATCCGGGCCATGATGGAAGGCGGCACAGCAAAAATTTATCACTGCAACGATTCTGATAAATGCCTGAAAGTGGTGGCAGACACACCGGTGACCATCAGCCGGGATAATGCACTGAAGTCTCAGATTACTAAACTTCTGGCCAGCATTCAGAACAAGGCGGTCAGTGACACGCCTCTGGATGACAAGGAAAAAGGCTTTATTTCCAGTACCACCATCCCCGTCTTCAAATACCTGGTTGACCCGCAGATGCTCGGTGTTTCCAACAGCATGATTTACCAGCTGACGGACTATATCGGTTACGACATCCTGCTGCAGTACATTCAGGAGCTGATACAGCAGGCCCGGGCGATGGTGGCCACGGGAAATTATGACGAAGCGGTTATCGAGCATATTAACGACAACATGAATGATGCCACCCGGCAGATTGCGGCGTTTCAGTCACAGGTGCAGGTACAGCAGGATGCGCTGCTGGTTGTCGATCGTCAGATGAGCTACATGCGTCAGCAGCTTTCCGCCCGCATGCTCAGTCGTTACCAGAACAACTATCACTTCGGAGGGAGCACGCTGTGAATGAAGTTTATGTGATTGCCGGTGGTGAGTGGTTGCGGAATAACCTGAATGCCATTGCCGCCTTTATGGGAACCAGGACGTGGGATTCCATTGAAAAAATTGCGCTCACATTGTCTGTTCTCGCGGTGGCCGTGATGTGGGTACAGCGGCACAACGTGATGGATTTGCTGGGCTGGGTGGCCGTGTTTGTGCTTATCAGCCTGCTGGTTAATGTCCGCACATCGGTGCAGATTATTGATAACAGTGACCTGGTCAAAGTTCACCGGGTGGATAATGTGCCGGTCGGACTGGCGATGCCACTTTCACTGACGACCCGTATCGGGCATGCAATGGTGGCCAGTTACGAGATGATCTTCACGCAACCGGACAGTGTCACTTACAGCAAAACGGGGATGCTGTTTGGCGCAGAACTGGTATCAAAAAGCACCGACTTTTTGTCCCGCAATCCGGAAATCGCCAATCTTTTCCAGGATTATGTGCAGAACTGCGTGATGGGGGATATTTACCTGAACCACAAATACACGCTGGAGGAACTGATGGCCTCCGCTGATCCTTACACGCTGATTTTTTCCCGCCCCAGTCCGCTGCGGGGCGTTTATGACAGCAATAATAATTTCGTGACCTGTAAGGACGCGTCGGTTTCGCTGAAAGACAAGCTGAATCTGGACACACAGAGTGGCGGAAAAACATGGCATTATTATGCCCAGCAGCTATTTGGTGGACGCCCTGATCCGAACCTGTTGTTCAGTACGCTGATTGGCGACAGTTACAGTTACTTCTATGGCTCAAGTAAATCAGCCAGCCAGATCATCCGCCAGAATGTCACCATCAATGCGCTGAAGGAGGGGATCACCAGTTATGCCGCACGTAATGGTGATTCGGCCAGCCTGGTGAATCTGGCCACCACATCATCGATGGAGAAGCAACGTCTGGCACATGTCTCCATCGGTCATGTGGCGATGCGGACACTGCCCATGACGCAGACCATCCTGACGGGGATCGCCATCGGTATTTTCCCGCTCCTGGTACTGGCGGCTGTCTTCAACAAACTGACGCTGTCCGTCCTGAAAGGCTATGTGTTTGCCCTGATGTGGTTGCAGTCATGGCCAATGTTGTACGCCATTCTGAACAGCGCCATGACATTTTATGCAAAGCAGAATGGTGCACCGGTGGTGCTCTCGGAAATTTCACAGATACAGCTGAAATACTCCGATCTGGCTTCCACTGCCGGGTATCTTTCCATGATGATCCCGCCATTATCCTGGATGATGGTCAGGGGGCTCGGGGCAGGATTTTCCAGTGTGTACAGCCATTTCGCTTCCTCTGCTATCAGTCCGACCGCCAGTGCAGCAGGCAGTGTGGTTGACGGTAATTACTCCTACGGCAACATGCAGACGGAGAACGTTAACGGCTTCAGCTGGAGCACCAACAGCACCACGTCGTTTGGTCAGATGATGTACCAGACCGGCAGTGGCGCAACCGCCACACAGACCCGTGACGGTAATATGGTGATGGATGCAAGCGGAGCGATGTCCCGGTTACCGGTCGGCATCAATGCAACGCGTCAGATTGCGGCGGCACAACAGGAAATGGCCCGGGAGGCGTCGAACAGAGCAGAAAGTGCCCTGCATGGTTTCAGCAGCAGTATTGCCAGTGCCTGGAACTCGCTCAGTCAGTTTGGTTCTAACCGGGGGAGCAGTGATTCTGTCACAGGTGGTGCTGACAGTACGATGAGCGCACAGGACTCCATGATGGCCAGCCGTATGCGCAGTGCAGTGGAAAACTATGCGAAGGCGCATAATATCAGTAATGAGCAGGCGACTCAGGAACTGGCATCCAGAAGTACGAGAGCTTCTGCCGGGATGTATGGAGATGCTCATGCTGAATGGGGGGTTAAACCTAAAATTCTTGGTGTTGGTGGAGGATTAGGCGTTAGAGGCGGTGGTCGGGCTGGCATTGACTGGAGTGATGATGATGCGCATCAGGCCAGCAGTGGTTCACGGGCCAGCAATGATGCTCGTCATGATATCGATGCCAGAGCTACACAAGACTTTAAAGAGGCCAGCGATTACTTTACCAGTCGCAAGGTCAGTGAGTCCGGCAGCCATACTGACAATAATGCCGATTCCCGTGTGGATCAGTTGTCTGCAGCCCTGAATTCAGCGAAGCAGAGTTACGACCAGTACACGACGAATATGACCCGCAGCCATGAATATGCTGAAATGGCATCCCGTACTGAAAGCATGAGTGGGCAGATGAGTGAAGACTTGTCGCAACAGTTTGCACAGTATGTAATGAAACACGCGCCACAGGATGCAGAAGCTATTCTGACAAATACCAGTTCACCGGAGATTGCAGAACGCCGTCGGGCGATGGCCTGGTCTTTTGTGCAGGAACAGATACAGCCTGGTGTTGATAATGCCTGGCGGGAATCCCGTGGCGATATTGGTAAAGGAATGGAGAGCGTACCTTCGGGTGGTGGCAGTCAGGATATTATTGCTGACCATCAGGGACATCAGGCCATTATTGAGCAAAGAACGCAGGACAGTAATATCCGTAATGATGTAAAACATCAGGTTGATAATATGGTCACAGAATATAAAGGGAATATAGGTGATACTCAGAACAGCATACGTGGCGAGGAAAATATTGTAAGAGGACAGTATTCTGAACTACAGAATCACCATAAAACAGAGGCATTATCTCAGAATAATAAATATAATGAAGAAAAGTCGGTTCAGGAAAGAATGCCCGGGGCTGACAGTCCACAGGAACTGATGAAAAGGGCAAAGGAGTATCAGGATAAGTATAAGTAATAATGCTGTGTTTGGGAGATGATAATGAGATGTCTAGCCCATATTGCTCTGGTAACGGTGATACAGTTTATCGCCTGCTATCTGGTTGGTTGGGGGAAGGCCGAAACAGTTTTTATGCTGTTCTTCATAGTGCTATGGCAGGGACTGTTTATATGGTTGTTCTCTCAAATACGAAAAAAACGGAATGTGTCGGATGAGTTTAAGTTTAGTAAAGGTGTTTGGTATATAACGATGCCAGTATCTTCCTTACTCTCTCCGTTATTAAGCCTGATGGTTTTTATCATTGGTACACTATACGAATTAAGGCGAGTTAGTGGTTGCATAAGCATAAAAAAATGGGGTCAAAATCAACTCAAAAACCAATATGATGGGAGTGAAAAGTTAGACTTCGGGGGCATTGAACAGCCCCCAACGACCTACTATAACCCTTCAACCGGATATCCTATGCATGGAGGCTTTGACTCAGCGGGAAATACTTTTGGGACTCGTTGGCAGGATTATTATGACAGGCAATAAGAAAACTGTGGTTTGTAATAAAGGTAATTTGATGAAAACAAAAAAATTGATGATGGTTGCACTGGTCAGTTCCACTCTGGCCCTTTCAGGGTGTGGTGCGATGAGCACAGCAATCAAGAAGCGTAACCTTGAGGTGAAGACTCAGATGAGTGAGACCATCTGGCTTGAACCCGCCAGCGAACGCACGGTATTTCTGCAGATCAAAAACACGTCTGATAAAGACATGAGTGGGCTGCAGGGTAAAATTGCTGATGCTGTGAAAGCAAAAGGATATCAGGTGGTGACTTCTCCGGATAAAGCCTACTACTGGATTCAGGCGAATGTGCTGAAGGCCGATAAGATGGATCTGCGGGAGTCTCAGGGATGGCTGAACCGTGGTTATGAAGGTGCAGCAGTTGGTGCAGCGTTAGGTGCCGGTATCACCGGATATAATTCCAGTTCTGCCGGTGCCACACTCGGTGTGGGCCTTGCTGCCGGTCTGGTGGGTATGGCTGCAGATGCGATGGTGGAAGATGTGAACTATACCATGATCACGGATGTGCAGATTGCAGAGCGTACTAAGGCAACGGTGACAACGGATAATGTTGCCGCCCTGCGTCAGGGCACATCAGGTGCGAAAATTCAGACCAGTACTGAAACAGGTAACCAGCATAAATACCAGACCCGTGTGGTCTCAAATGCGAACAAGGTTAACCTGAAATTTGAAGAGGCGAAGCCTGTTCTCGAAGACCAGCTGGCCAAATCAATCGCAAATATTCTCTGAACCTCGTCAGGAGGCTGATCTGACCGGCCTCCTTGCTGACGCCTCGCGTTGCTCGTTGTCCAACCCCGGGATGTAACAAAATAAATTTTGTCACCTCCCGGCGTTTCCGAAATAAATATGAAAACACTGAGCGGTTGTGCAAATTCTTTGTGCGACCGTGAAGTGTTGCCGGCGAAGCCGGGATCTTCCGGAGAAAGTCATTATGACATCAGACAATATCGCTGAATATGTTGGTGAGAATAATCAATTTACTGAGAAGCCTGTAACTGAATACCCCCCGGTGATACAGGATAATACAGTGACCACTAAAGACTATCTGTACAGCAATAATATTGATACTGACCTTTTAGTGGTTATCGGAGGGCTTATTGTTATATTGTTTCTCATGATGCTTATCATGTACTTTATTAATTCTCTCAGGCATAAGGAATTAACTGAAATACTGGAAAAAATATCTTTTCCTGAAAAATCCGGGAGCAATTCGCTTAAACCGGAAGCGGTCAGCTGTAATTTGTTGTCCCTGTGTGTGCTGGCACCGGTATTCTGTACACCCAGAAAGCTGGCAGAAGTCTCCAGGGAGATCATCGTGGCGAGTGCGCAGGAAATTGCATGGACGCCGGGGAGCAGTCGTATTGATGGCCACCAGGCGGAGAATATCACCTGGGCGATTTCATCGCAGTCTCCTGCCGATAAGTATGATCTCATCAATAAAACGTCCCGTGTTTCTCCTGACAGTGGCCGTTTTTATGAACCGGACACAGTTCTGGATCACCGTGAACGGGTACGCCTTTTTATTCAGATCCAGTTTCCGCATGGGAGTGACTGGTCTGAAGTATTGCGCCTGACTGACATTGTTACAGAGAAGGTCTCTTCCGGCAGGACTGCAGGCGGGTATCACCACCGGCATACAGGGTACACCTGGTCTGTTTCTGTGAATTAACCCCACATCATCCTTTTCTGCCCTGTTCCAGATTTTCCCGGAGTTTCATCATGAGTTTTAACGCAAAGGATATGACCCAGGGCGGTCAGATTGCGTCCATGCGTATCCGCATGTTCAGCCAGATCGCCAATATCATGCTTTACTGCCTGTTTATTTTTTTCTGGATACTCGTTGGTCTGATTTTATGGGTAAAAATAAGCTGGCAGACGTTTGTGAACGGCTGTATTTACTGGTGGTGTACCACGCTGGAAGGCATGCGGGATTTAATCAAGTCCCAGCCAGTATATGAGATTCAGTATTACGGCAAAACCTTCCGGATGAACTCTGCCCAGGTACTGCATGATAAATATATGATCTGGTGCGGTGAGCAGCTATGGTCCGCATTCGTTCTGGCGTCTGTCGTGGCCCTGGTTATTTGCCTGATCACCTTCTTTGTTGTCTCCTGGATTCTGGGGCGTCAGGGTAAACAACAGAGCGAAAATGAAGTCACAGGTGGTCGTCAGCTGACAGACAATCCGAAAGACGTTGCCCGGATGCTGAAAAAAGACGGCAAGGACTCCGATATCCGGATTGGCGACCTGCCGATTATCCGGGATTCTGAAATCCAGAACTTCTGTCTGCACGGCACGGTCGGGGCCGGTAAGTCGGAAGTTATCCGTCGTCTGGCCAACTACGCCCGTCAGCGCGGTGATATGGTGGTGATTTATGACCGTTCAGGGGAATTTGTTAAAAGTTACTATGATCCCTCCATCGATAAGATCCTGAATCCGCTGGATGCCCGCTGTGCCGCCTGGGATTTATGGAAGGAGTGTCTGACACAGCCGGATTTTGATAATACGGCAAATACCCTGATCCCGATGGGCACAAAAGAGGACCCGTTCTGGCAGGGTTCAGGACGTACCATTTTTGCGGAAGCGGCGTACCTGATGCGTAATGACCCCAACCGCAGCTACAGCAAACTGGTGGACACACTGCTTTCCATCAAAATCGAAAAACTGCGTACCTTCCTGCGTAATTCACCGGCGGCCAACCTGGTGGAAGAGAAAATTGAGAAAACGGCGATTTCCATCCGTGCTGTGCTGACCAACTACGTGAAAGCCATCCGTTACCTGCAGGGGATTGAGCATAACGGTGAGTCTTTTACCATCCGTGACTGGATGCGGGGTGTCCGGGAAGATCAGAAAAACGGCTGGCTGTTTATCTCGTCGAATGCCGACACCCATGCCTCCCTGAAGCCGGTGATCTCCATGTGGCTGTCCATTGCCATTCGTGGTCTGCTGGCAATGGGAGAAAACCGTAACCGTCGTGTGTGGTTTTTCTGTGATGAGCTACCCACGTTACACAAACTGCCGGACCTGGTGGAGATCCTGCCGGAAGCCCGTAAGTTCGGTGGCTGTTATGTGTTTGGTATCCAGTCCTATGCCCAGCTGGAAGATATCTACGGTGAGAAAGCGGCTGCCACGCTGTTTGACGTCATGAACACCCGTGCCTTTTTCCGTTCTCCCAGCCATAAGATTGCAGAGTTCGCTGCCGGTGAGATTGGTGAGAAAGAGCACCTGAAAGCCAGCGAGCAGTACTCCTACGGTGCTGATCCGGTACGTGACGGGGTATCGACCGGTAAGGATATGGAGCGCCAGACGCTGGTCAGTTATTCTGACATTCAGTCTCTGCCGGATTTGACCTGTTATGTCACCCTGCCCGGACCGTATCCGGCAGTAAAACTCTCACTGAAATATCAGGCACGTCCGAAGGTCGCTCCGGAGTTTATTCCGCGTGACATCAACCCGGAAATGGAGAACCGTCTGAGTGCCGTACTTGCCGCAAGGGAAGCAGAAGGTCGTCAGATGGCCAGCCTCTTCGAACCGGATGTGCCGGAAGTTGTTTCCGGAGAAGACGTGACTCAGGCTGAACAGCCGCAACAGCCGCAACAGCCGCAACAGCCGCAACAGCCGCAACAGCCGCAACAGCCGGTGTCTCCTGCCATCAACGATAAGAAGTCAGATTCAGGTGTGAATGTTCCGGCAGGGGGGATCGAGCAGGAGCTGAAAATGAAACCGGAAGAAGAGATGGAACAGCAACTGCCACCCGGGATCAGTGAATCCGGTGAAGTGGTGGATATGGCCGCTTATGAGGCATGGCAACAGGAAAATCATCCGGACATCCAGCAGCAGATGCAGCGTCGTGAAGAGGTGAACATTAATGTGCACCGGGAGCGCGGGGAGGATGTTGAGCCGGGAGATGATTTCTGATGATGAGTATCGCGCAGGTCAGATCGGCCGGAAGTGCCGGTAACTATTATACCGACAAGGATAATTACTATGTGCTGGGCAGCATGGGAGAACGCTGGGCCGGCAGGGGGGCTGAACAGCTGGGACTGCAGGGCAGTGTCGATAAGGATGTTTTTACCCGTCTTCTGGAGGGAAGGCTGCCGGACGGAGCGGATCTAAGCCGCATGCAGGATGGCAGTAACAGGCATCGTCCCGGCTACGACCTGACCTTCTCCGCCCCCAAAAGTGTCTCCATGATGGCCATGTTAGGTGGCGATAAGCGCCTGATTGATGCACATAACCAGGCCGTGGACTTTGCTGTTCGTCAGGTGGAGGCGCTGGCCTCCACACGGGTGATGACGGACGGACAGTCAGAAACGGTGCTGACCGGTAATCTGGTGATGGCACTGTTTAACCACGACACCAGTCGCGATCAGGAACCACAGTTACACACGCATGCGGTGGTGGCTAATGTCACGCAGCATAACGGCGAATGGAAGACACTGAGCAGTGACAAAGTGGGGAAAACGGGGTTCATTGAGAATGTGTACGCTAATCAGATTGCCTTTGGCAGGCTCTACCGGGAAAAACTGAAAGAGCAGGTTGAGGCGCTGGGCTATGAAACCGAAGTGGTGGGTAAGCACGGTATGTGGGAGATGCCGGGCGTACCGGTGGAGGCCTTTTCCGGACGCTCACAGGCAATCCGGGAGGCCGTCGGGGAAGATGCCTCGCTGAAATCCCGGGATGTGGCGGCACTGGATACGCGAAAATCCAAACAGCACGTCGATCCTGAAGTCAGAATGGCTGAATGGATGCAGACGCTGAAGGAAACCGGGTTCGACATCCGGGCATATCGTGACGCGGCGGATCAGCGTGCGGAGATCCGCACGCAGGCGCCCGGGCCAGCTTCACAGGACGGGCCGGATGTGCAGCAGGCGGTGACACAGGCGATTGCCGGATTAAGTGAACGAAAAGTGCAGTTCACGTATACGGACGTGCTGGCCAGGACGGTCGGCATACTGCCGCCGGAAAATGGTGTGATTGAACGGGCACGCGTCGGTATCGATGAGGCCATCAGCCGTGAGCAGCTTATCCCCCTCGATCGTGAGAAGGGGCTGTTCACGTCCGGGATTCATGTGCTCGATGAGCTGTCAGTCCGGGCACTCAGTCGTGACATCATGAAACAGAACCGGGTGACCGTACATCCGGAGAAAAGTGTCCCCCGGACGGCCGGTTACAGCGATGCCGTCAGTGTTCTGGCACAGGATCGCCCGTCGCTGGCCATTGTGTCCGGGCAGGGCGGTGCAGCCGGGCAGCGTGAGCGGGTGGCTGAACTGGTCATGATGGCCCGGGAGCAGGGGCGGGAGGTGCAGATTATCGCTGCTGACCGTCGCTCGCAGATGAACCTGAAGCAGGATGAACGGCTGTCCGGTGAGCTGATAACCGGACGTCGTCAGCTGCAGGAGGGCATGGTCTTCACGCCGGGCAGTACCGTTATCGTTGACCAGGGCGAAAAACTCTCCCTGAAAGAGACGTTAACCCTGCTGGACGGTGCCGCACGTCATAACGTACAGGTCCTGATAACCGACAGCGGGCAGCGAACCGGTACAGGCAGTGCGCTGATGGCCATGAAGGATGCCGGGGTGAACACGTATCGCTGGCAGGGCGGAGAACAGCGACCGGCAACCATCATCAGTAAACCGGACCGGAATGTCCGCTATGACCGGCTGGCCGGAGATTTTGCGGCCAGCGTGAAAGCCGGAGAAGAGAGCGTGGCACAGGTCAGCGGGGTACGGGAACAGGCCATACTGACACAGGCCATTCGCAGTGAGCTGAAAACACAGGGCGTGCTCGGACACCCGGAGGTGACCATGACCGCCCTGTCACCGGTCTGGCTGGACAGCCGGAGCCGTTATCTGCGGGATATGTACCGACCGGGGATGGTGATGGAGCAGTGGAACCCGGAGACACGCAGTCATGACCGCTATGTTATCGACCGGGTGACAGCGCAGAGTCACAGCCTGACCCTGCGGGATGCGCAGGGCGAAACGCAGGTGGTGCGTATTTCCTCCCTGGACAGCAGCTGGTCGCTGTTCCGGCCGGAAAAAATGCCGGTGGCAGACGGCGAGCGACTGAGGGTGACAGGGAAAATTCCCGGACTCCGCGTCTCCGGCGGTGACCGCCTGCAGGTGGCATCCGTCAGTGAAGATGCGATGACGGTTGTTGTGCCGGGGCGGGCTGAACCGGCCACCCTGCCTGTGGCTGATTCACCGTTCACGGCACTGAAGCTGGAGAACGGCTGGGTGGAAACGCCCGGGCATTCCGTCAGCGACAGTGCGACGGTTTTTGCCTCCGTCACACAGATGGCAATGGACAACGCCACCCTGAACGGTCTGGCCCGCAGTGGTCGTGATGTCCGGCTGTATTCTTCACTGGATGAAACCCGTACTGCGGAAAAACTTGCCCGTCATCCCTCCTTTACGGTGGTTTCTGAGCAGATAAAGGCGCGTGCCGGTGAGACATTGCTGGAAACCGCTATCAGTCTGCAGAAAGCCGGGCTTCACACGCCGGCACAGCAGGCTATTCATCTGGCCCTTCCTGTGCTGGAAAGTAAAAACCTGGCCTTCAGCATGGTGGACCTGCTGACAGAGGCGAAGTCGTTTGCTGCAGAAGGAACCAGTTTTACTGAACTGGGAGGGGAAATCAATGCGCAGATAAAACGCGGTGATTTACTGTATGTGGATGTGGCAAAAGGCTATGGCACAGGCCTGCTGGTTTCCCGTGCGTCGTATGAGGCAGAAAAGAGCATTCTTCGCCATATTCTCGAAGGTAAGGAGGCGGTCACGCCGCTGATGGAGAGAGTACCTGGCGAACTCATGGAGAAACTGACATCAGGACAGCGTGCCGCCACCCGCATGATACTGGAAACGTCCGACCGTTTCACGGTGGTGCAGGGCTATGCCGGTGTGGGTAAGACCACACAGTTCCGGGCGGTGATGTCAGCCGTGAACATGCTGCCGGAGAGTGAGCGTCCCCGTGTCGTTGGGCTGGGTCCCACGCACCGCGCGGTCGGGGAGATGCGCAGCGCCGGCGTGGATGCACAGACACTGGCGTCCTTTCTGCATGACACGCAGCTGCAGCAGCGCAGCGGAGAAACGCCGGATTTCAGCAACACGCTGTTCCTGCTCGATGAGAGCTCAATGGTGGGCAATACCGACATGGCACGGGCATACGCCCTGATTGCGGCCGGTGGCGGTCGTGCTGTGGCCAGCGGTGACACGGACCAGCTGCAGGCCATCGCGCCCGGTCAGCCTTTCCGTCTCCAGCAGACGCGCAGTGCTGCCGATGTGGTCATCATGAAGGAGATTGTGCGTCAGACGCCGGAACTGCGGGAGGCGGTATACAGCCTGATTAACCGGGATGTGGAAAGGGCACTGTCCGGGCTTGAGAGTGTGAAACCGTCTCAGGTTCCCCGTCAGGAGGGCGCATGGGCACCGGAGCACTCCGTGACGGAGTTCAGTCACAGCCAGGAAGCGAAACTGGCAGAAGCGCAGCAGAAGGCGATGCTGAAAGGCGAGGCTTTCCCGGATATCCCCATGACACTGTATGAAGCCATTGTCCGCGACTATACCGGCAGGACACCGGAAGCACGGGAGCAGACGCTGATTGTCACACACCTGAATGAGGACCGGCGCGTACTGAACAGCATGATTCATGATGCACGGGAAAAGGCCGGTGAGCTGGGCAAAGAGCAGGTCATGGTGCCTGTCCTGAACACAGCGAATATACGTGACGGAGAACTGCGTCGTCTCTCCACCTGGGAGAATAACCCGGATGCCCTTGCCCTGGTGGATAGTGTGTATCACCGGATTGCCGGTATCAGCAAGGATGACGGGCTGATAACCCTGCAGGATGCGGAAGGTAACACGCGGCTGATTTCGCCCCGGGAGGCGGTGGCTGAAGGCGTCACACTGTACACTCCGGACACCATCCGGGTGGGAACCGGTGACCGGATGCGCTTCACGAAGAGTGACCGGGAGCGCGGTTATGTGGCCAACAGCGTCTGGACGGTGACAGCGGTTTCCGGTGACAGTGTCACGTTATCGGACGGACAGCAGACCCGGGTGATTCGCCCCGGTCAGGAGCGGGCAGAGCAACATATTGACCTGGCTTATGCCATCACCGCCCACGGTGCGCAGGGGGCAAGTGAAACCTTTGCCATCGCGCTTGAAGGCACGGAAGGTAACCGGAAACTGATGGCAGGCTTTGAGTCAGCTTATGTAGCCCTGTCGCGTATGAAGCAGCATGTGCAGGTGTACACCGATAACCGTCAGGGCTGGACGGATGCCATCAACAATGCCGTACAGAAAGGAACTGCCCACGATGTGTTTGAACCGAAACCGGACCGGGAGGTCATGAATGCAGAGCGGCTGTTCAGTACGGCGCGGGAGCTGCGGGACGTGGCGGCAGGCCGTGCCGTTCTTCGTCAGGCGGGACTTGCCGGGGGAGACAGTCCTGCACGGTTTATTGCTCCGGGACGTAAATATCCGCAACCGTATGTGGCACTGCCGGCTTTTGACCGTAACGGCAGGTCCGCCGGTATCTGGCTGAACCCGCTGACCACGGATGACGGAAACGGGCTGCGGGGATTCAGCGGTGAAGGCCGGGTGAAAGGCAGCGGGGATGCACAGTTTGTGGCCCTGCAGGGCAGCCGTAACGGAGAGAGCCTGCTGGCTGATAATATGCAGGATGGTGTCCGGATTGCCCGTGATAATCCTGACAGCGGTGTGGTGGTGAGAATCGCCGGTGAAGGCCGTCCGTGGAATCCCGGTGCCATCACCGGTGGTCGCGTGTGGGGGGATATCCCGGACAACAGCGTCCAGCCGGGGGCCGGAAATGGTGAACCGGTTACAGCTGAAGTGCTGGCACAGCGGCAGGCTGAAGAGGCCATCCGCCGTGAAACGGAACGTCGCGCAGATGAAATTGTCCGTAAAATGGCAGAGAACAAACCTGACCTGCCGGATGGCAGAACAGAGCAGGCTGTCAGGGAGATTGCCGGGCAGGAGCGTGACCGGGCTGCCATAACTGAACGGGAAGCCGCGCTGCCGGAGAGTGTGCTGCGTGAATCACAACGGGAGCGGGAAGCGGTCCGGGAGGTTGCCCGGGAAAATCTGCTGCAGGAGCGTCTGCAGCAGATGGAGCGGGATATGGTCCGTGACCTGCAGAAAGAGAAAACCCTGGGCGGAGACTGATACAGGAAGACAAACACTGATGACAACGGATAACACGAATACGACACGTAACGATTCACTGGCTGCACGGACCGATACCTGGTTGCAGTCGTTTCTGGTCTGGTCACCCGGACAGCGGGATATCATCAAAACGGTGGCACTGGTGCTGATGGTACTGGACCACATCAATCTGATATTCCAGCTGAAGCAGGAATGGATGTTTCTGGCCGGGCGAGGAGCCTTTCCGCTGTTTGCCCTGGTGTGGGGGCTGAATCTGTCCCGTCATGCGCATATCCGGCAACCGGCCATTAACCGGCTGTGGGGATGGGGAATTATTGCCCAGTTCGCATATTATCTGGCCGGCTTTCCCTGGTATGAGGGGAATATCCTGTTTGCCTTTGCAGTGGCGGCACAGGTGCTGACGTGGTGTGAAACGCGCAGTGGGTGGCGTACAGCAGCGGCCATTCTTCTGATGGCCCTGTGGGGGCCCTTGTCCGGCACCAGTTACGGCATTGCCGGGCTGCTGATGCTGGCAGTCAGCCACCGGCTGTACCGGGCGGAAGACAGAGCGGAACGTCTGGCGCTGGTTGCCTGCCTGCTGGCTGTTATTCCGGCGCTTAACCTTGCCACCAGTGATGCAGCGGCGGTGGCCGGTCTTGTGATGACGGTGCTGACCGTTGGTCTGGTGTCGTGTGCAGGAAAATCATTACCCCGTTTCTGGCCCGGGGATTTTTTCCCGGTATTCTACGCCTGTCATCTGGCTGTGCTGGGCGTTCTGGCGCCGTGACGGGTGTGGTATCTTTGACCGTAACAGGATGATTCGTCAGAGGCAGAACACAGCATGACAGAGCAGAAGCGACCGGTACTGACACTGAAGCGGAAAACGGAAGGGGAGACGCCTGTCCGCAGCCGGAAAACCATCATCAATGTCACCACGCCACCAAAGTGGAAGGTGAAAAAGCAGAAGCTGGCCGAGAAAGCAGCCCGGGAAGCAGAGCTGGCGGCAAAAAAAGCGCAGGCCAGACAGGCACTGTCCATTTATCTGAACCTGCCCACGCTGGATGAGGCCGTGAATACCCTGAAACCCTGGTGGCCGGGATTGTTTGACGGTGACACGCCCCGGCTTCTGGCCTGCGGTATCCGGGACGTGTTACTGGAAGACGTGGCGCAGCGGAATATCCCGCTCTCGCATAAAAAACTGCGCCGTGCGCTGAAGGCCATCACCCGTTCAGAAAGCTATCTTGGCGCCATGAAAGCCGGTGCCTGCCGGTATGACACGGAAGGGTATGTAACGGAGCATATTTCTCAGGAGGAGGAAGTGTATGCGGCAGCGCGTCTGGATAAAATCCGCCGCCAGAACCGGATAAAGGCAGAACTTCAGGCCGTGCTTGATGAGAAATAAAAAAGCCTCCGTCAGAGAGAGGAGGCAGGGAAATAAGGCTTAAAGGAAATAACTTCCGTACCCAAAAGGAAATCGGTCCACTGAATTATTTAACACCATAATGCTGACGGGTTAAAGGGGGGAAACAAAAATGAATGGATTCAGAAACAGTTCACGGAACGGTCAGGTCTGGCGCTGGCAGCGTGCCGGAAGCCGGGCCGTTATTCTGGAGGTCAGTGGACGCTGGATGGAAGCGGCAGAAGCATGGCGACGGGCTGCCGGTGTTGCACCCCGGACAGACTGGCAGCAGTTTGCCCGAAAAAGGGCTGAACAATGCCACCGGCGCTGCCGGGGAAGGGTGTAACGAAAAAGCAGCCTTCATTACTCCAGGGATTCAGAAGGCTGAATAATGCATGAGATTTGCTTTTTTTAATATCCGGTCGGGCAGTATGACCGGACAGTTCTGAGTAGCACAGAGTTTTTTCCGTATTAAGTCGTGATTTTATATTTTGTGATTAATTTCGCAAAATAAGGTGTTATTCAGTGTGTGCTGCGATATTCAGGATTACCTGAAATACAGGTGCCATTTATCTGATATGGAGAATAACATGAGGAAATATATTCCACTGGTATTATTTATCTTTTCATGGCCGGTATTGTGTGCAGATATTCATGGACGGGTTGTTCGTGTACTGGACGGTGATACCATCGAGGTCATGGACTCACGGAAGGCAGTGCGGATCAGACTGGTAAATATTGATGCACCGGAAAAGAAACAGGATTATGGCCGGTGGTCAACGGACATGATGAAATCACTGGTTGCAGGAAAAACGGTTACCGTCACATATTTTCAGCGAGATCGTTATGGTCGTATTCTCGGGCAGGTTTATGCACCAGACGGAATGAATGTTAATCAGTTTATGGTCCGGGCCGGGGCTGCCTGGGTATATGAGCAGTACAACACAGATCCCGTGCTGCCTGTCCTTCAGAACGAAGCCAGACAACAAAAACGTGGGCTCTGGTCAGATGCTGATCCGGTTCCCCCCTGGATATGGAGACACCGTAAATAAAGCGATGGCAATCTTATCATTCATCTGTTCTCAGCGGGAATAAAAATGGCGAAAACAAAACAGGAATGGCTGTATCAGTTACGGCGATGTTCATCAGTCAATACGCTGGAAAAAATTATTAATAAAAACAGAGACAGTTTATTAAACAGTGAACGTGAATCATTTAATTCAGCAGCAGACCACCGGTTAGCGGAATTAATCACCGGAAAGTTATATGACAGGATACCAAAAGAGACATGGAAATATGTAAGGTAATAATTCAACATAATTAATTTCCAGGAACAGATAAATAATGAAGCTGATTATTTTTATTCTCATTGTTCTGATTATTGCAGCGTTACTTATCCGGATTATCCTCAGAAGTGTAAATCAGCATTCTCCTTTGCTGATGCAGTTACATGCGGCAGGTATACGGACCGGTGATGCAGAGCGAATACTGTCCGGCGGTGAATACTGGCAACGTCAGAAGACGCTGCTGACAGAAAGGGAAGTCAGTTTTATGAAAGGACTGTTCAGAATTGTGGATATGAAGCGGTGGTATCTGTGTCCGCAGGTACGGGTCGCGGATATCGTCCAGCTGAACGGGAATATCCGGCCACGATCACGCCAGTGGTGGCAGTTATTCAGGATGGTGTCTCAGTGGCATGTTGATGTGGTTATCGTTGAGCGGCGTTCGTTCAGTATTGTTGCAGCAGTAGAGCTGGATGATGCCAGCCATTTACGACCGGAACGCAGACGCCGGGATATTCTTCTGGAAGAGGTTCTGAGGCAGGCTGGTATTCCGTTGCTCAGAAGCCACGATGCCAGAAAACTGCTGCAGATGACCGGAGAATGGCTGAATACAACAGGGGCTGATCAGCAGTCCCCGGAACATCGTAGCTGACGCCTTCGCGTTGCTCAGTTGTCCAACCCCGGAAACGGGAAAAAGCAAGTTTTCCCCGCTCCCGGCGTTTCCGTAATAAAAAACGGGAAATGGTGGTCACAGAATAAATTCCGGAACTACCTGTACCCAAACTTTATATAATAAAGGTGAATATATGGAATATGATGATGTATCAGAATTGATGATTAAGCGTGAACACAATATTCTTATTGTTGGGAATTCTGCCTCCCACATTGATAAGTTTTTTAAGGAGTATTCTATACCAATTTCTAAATATTATGATTTCACTCAGATTAACAGTGATTCAGATGTAGAGAGAAATGAGAATGCTGTCTCTTTTATCAGGGATGCAATGAATAGTGAAGAGCTCACAATCATTTTTAATTGCGTTGGGTGGCCTGATTTAGGTGGTGGATCAGCAGTATCACAGTTTGCAATGATGGCCAGAAAATTTGGTAAACAACTTATTGTCGCTGTAAGTGAAAAGGATGCCATCAAATTAAAAGACAACTTTGATATTATTGGGATGTTGTCATATGGTAAAGAAAATTTTATTGCCATGAGTCATACGAAAAGCGAGTTAACTGGAGGGAAACGTCGGTAACGGATTAAAAATAGATGTAAATAAAAAGCATACTTATTGGCTGGAGTGACGCCTTCGTGCTTCGGTAGTAAAAAACGGGAAATGAAGGTAATAGTCAGCAACAGGGAATGTGGTATTATCGCGGCGGGTGTCTGAGCCTTTCTGGTTCAGGCAAGACGCAGGTACCAGAAATGCGAAGACCCCACTTGTTAATCCATTAACTCGTGAGGTCTGCATGAAGTACTTGAACACTACTGATTGTAGCCTCTTCCTTGCAGAGAGGTCAAAGTTTATGACGAAATATGCCCTTATCGGGTTGCTCGCCGTGTGCGCCACGGTGTTGTGTTTTTCACTGATATTCAGGGAACGGTTATGTGAACTGAATATTCACAGGGGAAATACAGTGGTGCAGGTAACTCTGGCCTACGAAGCACGGAAGTAAGCTGCCGGGCGGGGACGGAAGTCCCCGCTTTCCGGGAGTGTGAGGTATTTCAGGGGCAGACACCCTACACGTCAGAAACCGCCGGTCCCGCCCGGGGCCGGCACACAGGTTAAGGCATTTCCTGTTTTTCAGCCATTTCGCAACAAAATTCACATTAAACGACAGTAATCCCTGTTGATTTGTGCGCCAACACAGATCTTCGTCACAATTCTCAAGTCGCTGATTTCAAAAAACTGTAGTATCCTCTGCGAAACGATCCCTGTTTGAGTATTGAGGAGGCGAGATGTCGCAGACAGAAAATGCAGTGACTTCCTCATTGAGTCAAAAGCGGTTTGTGCGCAGAGGTAAGCCTATGACTGACTCTGAGAAACAAATGGCTGCTGTTGCAAGAAAACGTCTTACACACAAAGAGATAAAAGTTTTTGTCAAAAATCCTCTGAAAGATCTCATGGTTGAGTACTGCGAGAGAGAGGGGATAACGCAGGCTCAGTTCGTTGAGAAAATCATCAAAGATGAACTGCAGAGACTGGATATACTAAAGTAAAGACTTTACTTTGTGGCGTAGCATGCTAGATTACTGATCGTTTAAGGAATTTTGTGGCTGGCCACGCCGTAAGGTGGCAGGGAACTGGTTCTGATGTGGATTTACAGGAGCCAGAAAAGTGAAAACCCCGATAATCTTCTTCAAGTTTGGCGACTAGAAAGATTACCGGGGCCATCTAAAAACCGTATAGCCAACAATTCAGCTATGCGGGGAGTATAGTTATATGCCCGGAAAAGTTCAAGACTTCTTTCTGTGCTCGCTCCTTCTGCGCATTGTAAGTGCAGGATGGTGTGACTGATCTTCAACAAACGTATTACCGCCAGGTAAAGAACCCGAATCCGGTGTTCACACCCCGTGAAGGTGCCGGAACGCTGAAGTTTTGCGAAAAACTGATGGAAAAGGCGGTGGGCTTCACCTCCCGTTTTGATTTCGCCATTCATGTGGCACACGCCCGTTCGCGTGGTCTGCGCCGGCGCATGCCGCCGGTACTGCGTCGACGGGCCATTGATGCGCTGCTGCAGGGGCTGTGTTTCCACTATGACCCGCTGGCCAACCGCGTCCAGTGCTCCATCACCACACTGGCCATTGAGTGCGGACTGGCGACGGAGTCTGCTGCCGGAAAACTCTCTATCACCCGTGCCACCCGCGCCCTGACGTTCCTCGCAGAGCTGGGCCTGATTACCTACCAGACGGAATATGACCCGCTTATCGGGTGCTACATTCCGACCGACATCACGTTCACACCGGCACTGTTTGCCGCTCTCGATGTGTCTGAGGTGGCGGTGGCAGCTGCGCGCCGCAGTCGTGTGGAATGGGAAAACAGACAGCGCAAGAAGCAGGGACTGGATGCACTGGGTATGGATGAACTGATAGCGAAAGCCTGGCGTTTTGTGCGTGAGCGTTTCCGCAGTTACCAGACAGAGCTTAAGTCCCGGGGAATAAAGCGTGCCCGTGCGCGTCGTGATGCGGACAGGGAACGTCAGGATATTGTCACCCTGGTGAAACGGCAGCTGACGCGCGAAATCGCGGAAGGGCGCTTCACTGCTAATCGTGAGGCAGTAAAACGCGAAGTGGAGCGTCGTGTGAAGGAGCGCATGATTCTGTCACGTAACCGTAATTACAGCCGGCTGGCCACAGCTTCCCCCTGAAAGTGACCTCCTCAGAATAATCCGGCCCGCGCCGGAGGCATTCGCACGCCTGAAGCCTGTCAGCGAACAAAAAAGCAGCACTGCATACAAAAAACAATCTCATCATCCCCCTTCAGGTGCATCCGGTTCCCCCTGTTTTTGATGCAAAACACCTCTCACAGACGGGGAATTTTGCTTGTCCACATTTAACTGCAAGGGACTTCCCCATAAGGTTACAACCGTTCATGCCATAAAGCGCCAGCCGACAGCCTTACAGGGTGCAATGTATCTTTTAAACACAAGTTTATATCTCTTTTAAACTACCTAATTACATTCATTTAAAAAGAAAACCTGTTCACTGCCTGTCCTTTGGACAGACAGATAGCACCTCCCACCGCAAGCGGCGGGCCCCTCCCTCATAACTGAAAAGCGGCCCCGCCCCGGCCCAAAGGGCCGGAACAGAGTCGCTTTTAATTATGAATGTTGTAACTACATCTTCATCGCTGTCAGTCTTCTCGCTGGAAGTTCTCAGTACACGCTCGTAAGCGGTCCTCACGGCCCGCTAACGCGGAGATACGCCCCGACTTCGGGTAAACCCTCGTCGGGACCACTCCGACCGCGCACAGAAGCTCTCTCATGGCTGAAAGCGGGTATGGTCTGGCAGGGCCGGGGGTGGGTAAGGTGAAATCTATCAATCCGTACCGGCTTACGCCGGGCTTCGGCGGTTTTACTCCGGTATCATATGAAACAACAGAGTGCCGCCTTCCATGCCGCTGGCGCGGCATCAAAAAATCCCTCTTTTCCAGTGCCCCCCCGAACTCAGCGAGCTTTCATTTATTGGTGAAATTTACTATTTGCGCAATTTTCCTGTTTTGATATATTTTGTCCTTTCGGAGGCTATAATATGTTTAATGTGATTACTCACCCGGCCGCACTGGATGAGTTGCTGGAATTACCAGACAATCTGCGTGGTCGTATGGCAAGGCTGATTGAACTGCTGGAACAGGAAGGTAACAAAATGAAAATGCCTCACAGTCGTGTAATTGGCGGAGGGCTTTTTGAACTGAGAGTTGGGGATAAAAATATCGCAAGGACACTGTACGCTTATGCAACTGGAAACGAAATCTATCTGCTGCATGCATTTGTGAAAAAGACGCAAAAGACACCAACGAAAGCTATTGAAATTGCCAGGATGCGCCTGAAGGAGATGATATGATGAAAGTAAAAGGTGTTCCGTTCAGTCAGGTAAAGCAAAAACTACTCAATACTCCAGAAGCTGTCAAAGGGTATGAAGATGCCGATAAGGAACTGGAGATGGTAGAAATGTTGTACGAAATGAGAGAAAAAGCGGGGTTAACAAAGTCTGCTCTGGCCGAACGAATGGGGTTACGTCCGTCAGCCATCAGCCGACTGGAAAGTAATCCTTTAGGAGCCAGTATGAAAACTTTGACAAAATATGCTCAGGCCTGTGGCGCAACCATCAATATTCACGCCGTATATTAATCTGCGTCTGTCAACATGGACCAGCGGGGGGGCCCCTATTAAGTTGTCAAGCATGTTATGACGCCTGCGGGGTATAAAAAGTCCCG
>OAUG01000131.1_pt1 | contig 44762 bp, 47 predicted proteins | sample 1476141 | NCBI WGS metagenome assembly OAUG01 (sample SAMEA2580007, study PRJEB22360) | human gut metagenome | biome: human gut; feature: human-associated habitat; material: faeces | place: Denmark | collected 2008/2010 | reverse complement strand
TGGAATAGCAGTTCCGCAGTAGCGGAACTGGCATTCCGTTTGAGCGTAATTTGCAGACCGACCAATGAAAAGAAAAAGAAACTGAAAAAGAAGCTAAGCGAATATCTGAAAAGAGGAAAAGCAATAGCAAGACCACTTGCAGTTACAATTAAAAGAGTAAACGAGATTGTACGAGGATGGATAAATTATTTCAGAATCGGAATGATGAAACAGTTTCTGGAAGAGTTTGGGGAATGGTTAAGGCATAAAATCAGAGTAATTGCCATAAAGCAATGGAAGAGACCCAAAACCATTTATCGAAATCTAAGCTATCTGAATTGGAAACATAAGAACGGATTTAGCCATGAAGAGATATTTAAAGTCGCAAATTCGAGGCTGGGTTGGTACAGAAGAAGTGGAATGAACGTAGTAAATTTCATTATCAGCAAGGATTTACTTGAAAATAGGATAAAAGATGGAGCTGGTTTGCTCAATCCCTTATCCTATTACTTAGTTAAAGTTGGAATATAAATTGTAGAGCCGTATACGAGACCCGTACGTACGGTTCAATGGGAGGGGCGAAAATATTTATTTTCCCTCTACCCTATTGTGCGCCATTGGCGCGCTCTAACGGGTCCAAGGTCGTGTGTTCTGCAAGCTGTTATCAGCTTGCCAGTGAAAGTCTGGTCAAGGTAATCGCCAGTGAGCCTTGTAGCGAACCTCCAATGCTTTTGGGTGACCGACTGTGTTGAAGCGAGGTATGCCTGTGAGAAACAGGTGCAAAATAGCAGTCCGTAACATAAAGTGAATCCTGTAGCATCGTTACGTTAGCCCTGTAAGGGACAAGAGGGAGTCGAGTCACTGACTTTCTGACGAAGACCATGGAAGATGTGGGGATACTGGAGTACAGCATTGCGGAACCCTTCGGTGTAGAGGGAGCGGAATGTTATGAAAGTTGATAACGGAACAGGAGAGATCTCATACCATCATATAACCACAAGTATGTAACTGAGGATATAAGCACGCATGCGAAATTTCTTGAGAAGTGGTATGAGAAGTCGGAGGAGCCCATAGTATCTACCGGATACGCCTAGGTAGTGAGAAGTGTATAGCTGAACAGCAAGGGGCATTGCGAGGTGAAATTTGAGGGAAGCTGTAAACAAATCTCTGGTCTGACGGACAGAAATCACATATAAGGCTAGAGCCACCATTCCGGGGAATGAGAGCCAGTCAAAATCGATGATTTTGTTTCAATAGATTTACTTACCAGAACAATGCTTGTAAAGGCAGCTAACGCCCCGCTTAAGCGGCTCTGGCCTCGTTCCAGTAAGTTCGGTGTAATCAAGCAAAATCAAAGTGGCTCTGTGCTACTGGAACTATGACTCTAAATTTACAGGACAGGTGGCTCTGCCATATTGTAATAATCGCTAGGTTGCGAGGGATAAGTTGGAGTAAAGCAGCGAAGTCTAAAGACTATCACCTTTGTAGTAACAGAGTAAATGTGGCGGATATATGGAGAGAAAGAGCGTACACCCTAAGGGTGGAGGTCTCACAGTGGTTCTATCAGTCTAGTAACAACGAACAGTGTGAGGTCAGTCGAGCCCATAGTAGTGAGGAAGTCTCTGTAATGGAGATGTAGCAAATGGGCGAACAATCAATAAGTTTGAGTATGCCTCATATTGCAGAAATGACAATATCTGCCGTCATCAATTGGGAAAAAATCAAGCGAATGGAAATGAAAGAACGCATGGACAAAAGTAGTCTAATGGAGTAAATACTTTCTAGTTATAACCTCAATAGGGTATAAGTTATAATCAGTTGTCTTAATTTCGAAAGATTATTACCCAATTTCGCAGTTTGTGATATTTTAATATTCTTTGTGGTATCATAGCTTCATAATCAAAAGGAGGAATTGCGAAGATGAGGAAAGAAAGAAAAGAAAAACAGATACTTAAAAAAGGAATTGCAGCGATTGCTAAACGGACGGCGATGGTAGAAGTAAATACAGTTTGTCCATTAATTGCATTTCAGCCGGAAGTGCCAGAAGAATTAAAAAAACTCAGAAAATTTTAGAAATGCGTTATTCAAAGAGTATCGCTGACAAATTGGTGCAAGATGATATTATACAAGAAACTGACAAAATTGTTGTTGAGTTTGGATTAAGACAGTTGTTTGCAGTCCTAAGAAGTCTAAGCATAACCTTTTTAATTAGTTTCTTTTTGAATAAAGTGTTGGAATGTGTAATTTTCCTGTTATTTTTTTGGCCATTACGTGTTTATGCAGGTGGCTATCACGCAAAAACCTCTCAAAGGTGTTTGATAATATCTGTAGTTTCTATTTTTGTAATTTTAGAATTAAATGATAGATTGATTTTATCACAACACATTATATTTATAATTACACTTTTATTCGCATTAATTATTTATAAAGTTATTCCACAAGAAAACACGAAAAAGAAATTGGATATAATTGAATATAAGGTATATAGAAAGAGAGGGAAATGCATTTTAGTAATTGAGTTAGCTATTTCTATTGTAATGCATATAATTGATTACTCTATAGTGTATACACATATAATGTATTCGTTCGGTTTGATAGTGATTTTATTGTGTATGAGTGACGGATATTTAAAGCGCTGTGTGAAGGATTGGTAACCAATTCTATACATAGATATAATCAATCGATTGAAAAATAAGAGAAAAGGAGGACGTACAATGGCTGAGTTAAAAGTAAAAAAAATCAGTAACAAAGAAAAAATTGATGCGGTTTGTCAGTACACAGGAAATAATTGTTCAGTACAGCAGGCACCAAATGCTTATGTAGATCCATGCTATGATGATTGCAAAAAAACAAGCGAACACAACTCATATTGGAAGAGTAGATATTGGTAAAATATGAGAAGATAGAGATGGGCTAGAAATCTTTCTAGCCCATTTTTTAAAAGGAGAAATAGTGATGTATAGATTTTCTACAAACGTTAAGAAAATAATTCACAATGATAAATTAGTATTAATTAATTTGAATACAGGACAGTGGATTCGTATGTCTATGACTGTGTATAAGATTATAGATAAGTTTATTGTAAAAAATGTTCCATATGAACAATTAATGACAGTATTGGCGGATGAGGAGGATAAAAGATACGTTGCCAGCATAATAAAACAGATGTTGGAGATAGAAGTGATATATTGTGGAAAAGAGAAATGCAGAAATCAAAAAGTGGTTATATTTGAAGTGACAAATAGATGTAATTTGCGTTGCGTGCATTGCTGCAATAATGCTGATGTATGTTCTGATTATGAACTTTCAAAAAATGAAGTTATTAAAATCTTGGATTTTTTAATTTCTAATGATCCAGTTAATATTATAATTTCAGGTGGGGAGCCTTTAATCAGAGATGATTTTGTTGAAATAATATGTTATTTAAGAAAAAACTATGATGGAAAAATAACTGTTATGACAAATGCCACACTAATAAATAAAAACAATGTTTCATTTATAGTAAAAAATATTGATGAAATAAATATAAGTATTGATGGAATAGACGAAAAAACAACGGATAGAGTGAGAGGAAAAGGTGTTTTTAAAAAAGTGCTCGATACCGTTAATCTTCTTCATGAAGAAGATTTTGGAAATATTGCATTATCAATGGTTTTTGGAGATAAAAATTATCATTTAGAATCAAAATTTATTGCATTAAATAGGAGATTGGGAACAAGACCAGTAATTCGTGGATTTGCAGAAATGGGACGAGGAAAGGAAAACAAAGATGTTTTTTCTACTAAGGAAAAAATGAAAAATGTCGATATAATCTTTGATGAAAACAACTTACAACAAGAATTCACGAAAAGTCTTTCTCCGTGTACATGTGGAGCTGGAAAAGAAAAAATCTTAGTGGATTACAAAGGGGATATTTATCCTTGCCAGTGGTTTCGCGAAGTAGAAGATAAAATGGGAAATGCTTTGGAAAAAAATGTTTCAGAATTACATTTGACAAAAGCTGTAAGGAGAGTCGAAAGTTTTTATCCGTGGAAATATCCTAAATGTCATGAGTGTTGCGTGAATTATTTTTGTTGGCCTTGTCCGGGAGAGTTAAAAGAAAAAGCAATAGATGAAGAGCAAATTAAAGAAATATGTAAAAAAATGAAACCAATATTATACAAACGAATATGGAATGAGGTGATAGAAGATGAAATTTAATAGGAATGTTAAAGAAATAGGCTATAAAGATAAGGTTATTCTTGCAAATTGCTTAAATGGGTATTGGATAAGATTGACTAAAGAGATATATTATTACTTTTTAGAAGCAGTTGAAAAAGATATAGAGCCAAATATGTTTTTTAATATGTTTGAGGATCAAGAAGACCGTGAGTATATAGAACAAATCTATAGAAAAATGGTTAGCATTGCAATTTTAGAAGATAAAAAAATACTTCTTCCTAAAGAAATTTCAATAGAAATAACTAATAAATGCAATTTAAATTGCAAACATTGTTGTATTGATGCTAATTCTAGAACAGATGAGATGAGTACGGATGAAATATATAGAAGTATACGCAAAATAGCCAAATGGAATCCGGATAATGTGTCTATTAGTGGTGGAGAACCATTAGTTAGAAGAGATATCAAAGAAATCTTAATATATTTACGAAAAGTATATAATGGAAAGATTACATTATCTACAAATGGTTTACTTATCGATAAAGAAAATATTGAAACTTTAAAAAAATGTGTTGATTATTTTGAAATAAGTTTAGATGGAGTTGATGAAAGCAGTTGCAGTAAAATACGCGGAGAAGGAGTTTTTGAAAAGGTAGTTGAAACGGTGCATTTTTTGAAAGAAAATGGATGTGGCGAAATTTCTTTGTCTATGGTGATTTGTGATAAGAATCAAGATTTGGAGGAAGAATTTAAAAAATTGAATATAAAACTAGGAACACATCCAATAGTAAGAGTTTTATCATTTGTTGGAAGGGGAAAAGAAAAAAGAGATGAATTATCATTAATGTCTCAAGGTGAAGTATATATACCTGATAAATTTTTTGATACTGAGCGGCCATATGTTTTTTGGGGTAATTGTTTAGAGAAAAATAGAAAAAGAATGATTAGAGCAAATGGTGATATATATACATGTCCTCTTATTATAGATGAAGAATTGAAAGAAAATAATATCTTAAGAGTTTCAGATTTGTCTGAGGTAGAGAATGGTAAATTATACAATCTTAAAGAAAAGTTATTATCTCAAAATCCGAAGTGCAGAACTTGTAAGGTGAATCCATTTTGTTGGAATTGTATTGCTACAATAAAAGAAAATACTGAAAATGGTGCTATGGATGATTATTGTAGTAAAGTTAAAGCTTTTTATTTTAACACAGTTTGGGGGGAATAGAATGTTAGGTGTATTTTGGCTTACAACAGATTGCAATATGAAATGTATTTATTGTTACGAAGGAAACGAAAAGAAAAAAATGTATATGAATGAGGAAACAATAGATAAAGCTATTGAATTTTTGATGACGCGTGCAAAAGAATTGAAAGACAAAAGAATGAATATCGAATTTCATGGAGGTGAGCCATTGCTCGCATATAAAAGTATGGAAAGTATTGTTTACAAATTGAGAGCAAAGTGTGATATGGAAGAGATAGAATTAAGGTTTGGATGCACTACTAATGCAACTTTATTAAATGAAAATAGGTTAGCTTTTATCAGTAAAGAAATCGATGATTTTACAATTAGTATGGATGGTGCAAAGTGGACACAGAATTACTCTCGACCATTGAAAAGTGGTGGAGAATCCTTTGACATTGTAGAAAAGTGGCTTAAAAGGACGTTGGATATATTTCCAAATTTAAGAGTCCGAATGACTTTTAATCACAAAACTGTTGGCACATTTTTTGAAAATATAAAATATTTAGGGGGAATTGGAGTAAAATATATTGTGCCAGCAAGAGATTTTTATGATTGCAAATTTGGAGAAAAAGAATTTACTATATTAAAAAGGCAATTGGAAAAATCAAAAGAGTATATTGCCAGTGAAAATAAAGAACTTCATATTAGTTTATTGGAAAAATTTCCTTTTAAAAAAATGGGAAAATGTTCAGGAGGTATTGACAGTTTTCATATTGATCCTGAAGGAGTTTTATATCCTTGCGCATTATCTGTTGGAGAAACAGATTTTGCGATTGGAAATGTTTTGAGTGGAATTGATAAAAAAAATAGGGATAGACTGCTGACTTATTCCGATAAATTTAACGAGGCATGTGTGGGATGTGATTTATATGATTTTTGTGAGCAAACAAGATGTAAAATTGTTAATAAGCTATTAACAGGAGAGTTTTGTACCCCGTCACCAATTGTTTGTGCAGAAAATCACTTGCTTCTTGAACTGAATTAGAAATAAAATGAAAAGAATAGTTGTAGGTATTATAGATACAGGATTAGATACAAAATGTAAATATTTCTTGAGAACAAATTATGAGGCGTGTTCTGTAAAACAAGATGGGAATGTAAGTTTGTTAAAATCTGATTATGAAGATAAAAATGGACATGGAACAGCATGTGCCTCAATCATTATAAATGAGTGCCCAAATGTTGAGTTTTTTATTATAAATGCATTCGGAGAATCAGGAAAAACAAATTTAGTGGCAATTGAGAAAGCATTGAAGATATTAAAGGAAACTTCGGTAGATATAATTAATATGAGTTTTGCGATAACTACTGCACCAGGAAATGAATTGAGCGATTTGTGTCTAGAATTATCAAAAAATAAAATTGTAGTTGCTGCGGCAGCAAATAATTATGATGGAAGAAGTTTTCCAGCATGTTATGAAAGTGTTTGTGGAGTAAGAGGAGGAAAAATAAAAAATAATAAAGTTTATGAAATAGATACATCTAAGGAGATACAATGTCTATTTGACAATAATCCCTTGATGAGTATGACGCTTAACAATGAATATCAAATGCTTCCAACGAACAATAGCTTAATAACAGCAAAATTTACAGGAATGATATGTCAATGCATCTCTAAATATGATATTCAAAAAGAAAAATATACTGATATTTTACAAATAATGCAAAAAGAGAATAGAGAACAAAAAAGTAAAATATATACTAGTAGTCAAGAATGGTATATGGACAATAACGATGAGTTATTACAAGCAATTTATGAATTGTTAAAGTCCGTACTACAATTACATAAACCTACTAATAATATATGTGATATTGAACTTTTAACCAGTAGAGGAAGTTTGAGATTTGAATATGTATATGACATATTATCATATTTAGAAAGTCGTTTAAATATCAAAATTAATTACATGACTGTAAGTAGGTATGACATGCTTACGGTTGGAACTCTTACTAAATTTTTTAAAGAAAGTGGAAGGGAATATTTTGAAAAAGTCTAGATTTATAATTTTTTTAAAAGAAATTTATACGAAAGATAAATTTAGTTGTTGGCTTTCAGTATGTATGATGCTGCTTTCGACATTTTTTGTAATATTTCTTCCTAAATTGCTACAGTATATTATTGACGAATCTATGAGAGGACAACAGATAAAATATATATTGTTTTTTGGTGGTCTATATTTTTTTATTAGCTTGTTTAATTCACTGATTATTATAAAAAAAGAAGAAATATTAGTTAGAATTAAAAAAAGCACTTTGGTTAGATTTAAAACTCGCTTATTGAAAAAAGTTTCTACATTATCAGGAAAAGCTTTGACAGAAATCAAAGCTGGGGAAATGTTGAATCTGATAGAGGGAGATACAGAATTATTAGAAGCATGTGGATTGGATATAGTATTTGATACTATTAGTAATGTTATTACAGCTATATTAGCCATATATATATTGCTGAAGATGCAAATAGGGATGTTTTTTGTGGTTTTTTTTCTTCAGCTTATAGTCATCTGGTCACAATTGAAATTCACTAATATATTAGTTGAAAAAACAAAAAAAATAAGATTAAAACAAGATGGGATATATGCTTCTATGCAACAATATTTAGGAAACATTATTGTTGTTATATTGAACAAAGCAAAACTGCTCTTTTTCTCTGAATTCGTGAAAAAAGAAAGAAGTTATCAAAAAGAGTGTGCGGAGTTGGATATTCAATATGCAGTATTTGATCAGATAGGTAGCCTTTTTTCCTCAATAATAAGAGTATTTATATATACATATGGAGGAATGAAAATAATTAAATCTCAAATGACAATGGGAGAGCTTATTGCGTTTATTGAATATACAACATTATTTATTAACCCGTGTATTAGGATTTTAAAGTCAAATGCAAGTATTCAAAAATTGAAAGTTTCTATTAATAGGATTTATGATTTTTTAGAAATGAAAAATTCTATTGCGCAGAATAATTACGGCATAAAAATTAGAAATAGAATAAATGAAATTGTATTTGATAATGTAAGTTTCTCATATGATAAAAAGATGGTAATAGAAAATCTTTCTTTTAAGTTAGAAAGAGGAAAGACATACGCTTTTGTGGGCGAAACAGGGTGTGGGAAATCTACAATTGTTAACTTATTATTTCGATTATGGGATACAAAAAGTGGAAATATTATGATAGATGGGGAAAATATAAAAGAGTATAATTTGTTTTCATTGAGGAAGCAGCTGTCCATTGCTACTCAAAATGTTTACATAAAGGATGATTCAATTGAAAACAATATTTTGATGGGTAGAAAAAAAGAGGATTGTGCTTATGATGAAATATGTAAATTGGTAGGAATGGAATCAATTCTTAGTAAATTTCCAAAAGAAAAAGATGTATCTGTAGGAGAAAATGGAAACAAGCTTTCAGGAGGACAAAAACAGAGAATAGCAATGGCACGTGCACTAGTACATGCTGATAATGTCCTAATATTAGATGAAGCTACTTCTGCATTAGATAATATCACGCAAAATGAAATCATGAAGAATATAAAACCACTATATCAAGATAAGATAGTGATTATTATAACTCATAGGTTAGATACTATAAGTGATGTGGATAAAATTTTTGTTATGTCTGAAGGAAGAATTTGTGAAGAAGGTCAACATAATGAATTAATGAAAAAAGGAGAAAAATATTACGCACTAGTACAGAACCTTTAATAAATGGCGAAATTTTAATATAGTGTAACAAGAGAGATTAAGAGAAGAGGTACCTGTTGGTACCTCTGTTTACATATTATAGGATTTCTTCTTTGACTTGTGTTGGAATTCCTATCTCTAAAGACGCAAGCAGTGCAGAGAAATTCTGCTGAATAATCTCCAATGTCTTTTGCTTTTTCTGCAAATCCTGTTTTTCTCGGACAGTAGAAGACTGTTCAGATTCAAGATTTTCAATCCGTTTTTGGATTTTATCAGAGCTTGGGATTTTGGTAATACCCAGATCCTGAAGTTCTTTTTTTAATGAATCATGGAGCTGGTATTCTGCCTGATGTCTGGTCCGGTATGCTTTTGGGTTCTTGGCAGATTTGCAATCTTCAATCACTTTACGGCAGAGTCGGTAAGAATCACAGTGTTTTTGAATAACTGTCTGGGTGGTCAGCTCATTTCTGATCTTCGCTATTCTAAGTTCGGCAGCTTTAACAGAGGCATCAACATCAGAAATATGCTGCTGGAAGTCTTCATAGTTTAGTAAGTTATTTTCGGAAAGATAGTTAAAGGTGCGGGCGGCTTCTTTCAGATTATTGAGTTTTGCCCAGCGTTCAAATCCTTCTCGATTTCCAGTTGTGACATAAGTGGAAATATTGATATATAATCGTGCCTCTCTGGACAGATGCTTTGGAGTTTTTGTTTTATAGCGGTTTTGCTCTAGGCGTACACGGACATTTTCTTCAGTATAATAGCTCCCGAGTGATTTCATATAAGTGAAGTTTTTCTGTTCCGGTGCACGGAAGGACAGGTGCTTGCCCTGCCGGACTTCATATCCTGTCAGTTGCATCTTCTGTAAAAATTCGTCGTAATTAACAGAAGACCAGATTGCCTTATCTACATTAACACGCAGCTTTGCTTTCCAACTGGTTCCACGGTGATATTCCAAATTCTCTTTATAGCTTTTGCCTTTTTCTCCGGTTGGCATGCTGGTGGCAAGTCCATTTTCCTGGCAGATGCGATTACTGATACGGCAGAGTTTATGATAACTGCGTTTATTGGAAACATACTTGTGATGGTCAACGAAGCTGGCAGCATTGAAGATGATGTGGTTATGAATGTGATTTTTGTCAACATGGGTACTGATTACGTATTCATATTTTCCTTTCAGCACTTCATCTGCAAATTGCTGTCCTAAACGGTGGGCGGTTTCGGCATCAACTTCTCCGGGCTTAAATGACTGAATTAGATGGAATGCCAGATTGTTGCCTTTATCCATTCCATTCTTTTTTGCAGATTCTCTTGTCATGGCAAATTCTAGATCAGCTGTTTCCGGGGAACAGCCAAAACTGGAAACCAGTAGTTTTTCATCAGTCTTATCTGGATTAGTAATGTAGTCCAGAGCTTTTTTGTCAGTTACTTTAATGGGGAAAATCTTAATATACGCCATAGCTCTTTCACCATCTCTTTCAGTTCTTTTATTTCTTCCGGATACAGATCTCCGGTAGTATTCACCTTTTTTGCAATCTGGTTGATATTTACACCAATCTTATGCATTTCCTCATATTGCTTCTTTAGGGGAGTAGTGTCTGTATTAACGATATAACCGTCGATTGCCATTTTACGCAGATAGGCTCCCATGTTCTTAGTCTTTGACTCTATCATCTTTCTACGTATCAGTTTCCGTTCTTCTTCTGTGACATAAAAATGGATTTCTTTGTTTCTTTTTCTTTCAGCCATTAGCAGTTTCTCCTTTCTGAGAGGGGCAATATTACCGCTACTTTCAGTGTTTTTTCAATTTAGGGCAGGGTACCCTAAATTGGGATTTTCCGGAAGTGTATCCTCACTTCCTGTCCTTGCTGTTTTACCCCTCTATTAGTTAAAGTCAGGAGAAACGGGAAAATGCAAAAGAATTTGGCAGGTAGTACGGGATACGAAAATGTGGTATGATTATGAGCAGGATATCAGAAGAATCAGGAGTTGAATAGATTGTGAACAAAGAAGAAATTTTTGAATATGTGCAGAAACAGTATGGCACAGTTCCGGAATATTTATGGAGTAAACTACCGGACAGTGCAGTACTCCGACATAAAAATGGAAAATGGTATGCAGTGATCATGACGGTTGAAAAATCGAAATTGGGATTAGAGGGAAATGATCTGGTTGATATCATGGACGTAAAGTGTGATCCGGACATGACGAATATGATTATTCAGACGTATGGATTTTTACCTGGATACCATATGAATAAGCAGCACTGGATCACGATTTTACTGGATGGTTCGGTCAGTGAAGCAAAGATACTGGACTTTTTGGATATGAGTTATGACCTGATTGATGGAGCTGGCAGAAAGGAAAACAAATGAGAAAAGCAATCGTATATGCATCTGTACATCATGGAAATACAGAAAAATTAGTAAAGGGCATAGCAGAAGAGTGCCAGGTCGATTTGATTGATGCTGTAAAACAGCCAAATGCAGATCTGAACAGTTATGATATGATTGGATTTGCATCAGGAATCTATTTTTCAAAATTTCATCAGTCGATATTGGAACTTGCAGAGAAGAATCTACCGGACGACAAAAAGATATTTCTGATCTGGACTTATGGGGGAAGTGCGAATTATAAATCCATAGAGCAGATTTTGGATAAAAAACATGCCAGTGTGGTTGGAAAATTTGGCTGTAAAGGGTATGACACATTCGGACCATTTAAACTGGTTGGAGGTATTGCTAAAGGCCATCCGAATGAAGAAGATATGAAAAATGCAGCGGACTTTATAAAAGGATTACACTGATTTTTGAGCAAAAGGAAAACCGGGGATTTTACTCCTCGGTTTTCTGGCTGTTGTGCTTCAGTCTTCAACTTGAAAAATATCTTCTACAGGCACTTTCAGGTAATGGGCCAGCCGGATTGCAATCTCAAGAGAGGGATTCCGTTCTCCACGTTCGATGCGGCCTATAGTCTGGCTGCAGGAACCTATGGCTTCAGCCAAATCTGCTTGAATGAGATTCCGTTCTTCACGAATATCTTTTAATGTATTATTGATTGCCATTCAATCACTTCCTTTGCTTATTGTTATCAGCAGGATCATGAACCTGCTGTTGAAATCTAATGAAATCCCGGAATTTCTGCACCTTTACATTTCCCGATTACTTTTCCAAAAATTTTAAAAGAGTCAGATTCCAAAACCTGGATAGGACGATATTTTTGATTTAAAGAGATCAGATAAACACCATCTGGCTCATCGTGTAATTCCTTGATGTAAGTATTGCCGTTGAGATAGAAGATTCCAATTTCACCATTAGCAAGAGAATCTTTTTTCTGAATCCATGCAACATCGCCTGTATGATAAAGTGGCTCCATACTGTCACCGGAAATCCGTACACCAAAGTCCGTCTGCTCAGGAGCAAGGTGTCCTACGTCATAGGTTTCTTTTACAGAATCCTCCAGGTAATTTCCAGTACCAGCAGAAACTGGTTCCCAGGTAATTTCTACAGGATGATGGAATGGGATAATCTTTGCAGACAGTGGAGAAAACTTTTTAGAAGCTTTCAAAATATCAGCAAATTCAATCAATTTATTTCTGCCTTCTTCATTCAATCCACTCATAATGTTATATGGATTTTCTCCAAAGAAGGATTCATATATATCTTCGATATCAAGTAACTGGCAAAGTGTCAGGAAAACATGTAAAGCTGGTTCTCGTGCATTGGTCTCCCATTTGGAGATTGCTTTTGTAGTGACCTGAATACCTTCCTGAGAAAGCAGGTCTACCAGATCTGATTGAGAGTATCCTTTCTTTTTTCTATTTTCTGCTAATATTTCCCCGAAATCACGCATTTGTTCGCCTCATTTCTATTTGAATTTTCTATATGCATTATACCGTATGTTAAAAATAAAATCAACAATAATCTCCAAAATGGAGAAAATACAACCAAGATGTCACTTGACTATCTCCGGAATGTCGATATATACTAAACATACAGAAATTGATAAGACATCATGTTGAAGGAAACAGCTGGGAGGTGAAAAGTTTGAGTGAGCGTGTGATCCTGCATAGTGATATGAACTGTTTTGTGTGACTTGAAAGTCACTACATTTATTGTCTTACCGTAAGGTGTAAGACCTGCTGTTCCGTCAGTTGAGTCTAATATCTACAAAGTAGCGGGTAACTGCTATGAGGAAACGAGATATGAAAAATCATCTTTACAGAGATGTAGAACTGATTCCGTGAGGATAAGAACAAGTAAGAGCAACACTGACTTGAGATGATGACTGGGATAGAATGGCTAAGATATCTGAATCACTGGTAAATGCCGTTATGCGCGAACAGGCCAAAGGTTGCTGGGCCTGGCCCAAAATGGGAATGCGGTTTGGTTGGGGGTTGAAACAGCCATCACACGGACTATAGAACCGTCGGCAGAAAGGTGGAGCCTAATCTACCAGCATAAATGTAGTGGAACAAGGTAAGCCCGTATATCTCCATAAAGATACGGAAAGTAACCCGTAAGGGAAACCGATAGATGTGCGGGTAAGGAGGACGGAGAAAGCGAATGCCTTCTTGTAATGAGAAGGATAGAGAATATACTCACCCGAAAGGGGGCAGACTTCCGTCTGGTCTTATGTTGCAAGAGAATTAGCAGAATTTCTGAAAGGAGAAATGCAAATGTACGAGAAATCGTGTGCATCTTCAAATCACATTAAGAGCTGGAAGGATATTGATTTTGGAACAGCTGAATATGAGGTTAAGAAACTGCAGATGCGTATTGCAAAGGCTGTAAAGGAGAACAGAGTAGGAAAAATCAAATCCTTACAATGGACTCTGACTCATTCGTTTTATGCAAAAGCAATTGCTGTAAAAAGAGTAACAGAAAACAAGGGTAAAAGAACACCTGGAGTAGATGGCGTGTGTTGGATAAGTAATGAGGACAAATTTAACGCCATATTCACACTTCAGAGAAGAGGATACCAACCTCAACCGCTCAGACGAATCTACATTCCAAAGAAAAATGGAAAAAAGAGACCACTGAGTATTCCTACAATGAAAGATAGGGCAATGCAAACATTACACAAAATGGCACTGGAACCAGTCACAGAAACTCTGGCAGACGGCACTTCATACGGATTCAGACCCAACAGATGTGTTCAAGACGCTATAGAGCAATGTTTTGTCGACTTGGCTCGAAAAACAGCACCAGAATGGGTGTTGGAAGGTGACATAAAAGGATGTTTCGATAACATAAATCATGAATGGATGCAAAAGAATATCCCTATGGACAAAGAAATTTTGCACAAATTTCTTAAAGCTGGATTTGTGGAAAAGGGAAAACTCAATACTACTGACCAAGGAACACCACAGGGAGGTACTATTTCACCGACGCTGTGTAATTATGTATTGGACGGATTAGAAAGATTATTGAAGAATAAGTTCAAACGGTATTGGTCGAAAGGTAGACAGATAAATCCAAAAGTAAATCTGGTGCGCTATGCAGATGATTTCATTATTACAGGAGCATCAGAGGAACTATTAAGAAACGAGGTACTACCTTTAGTAAAAGAGTTCATGCATGAAAGAGGATTAGAATTATCGGATGAAAAGACAGTTATTACGAACATACACGATGGATTTGACTTTTTGGGTTGTAATATTCGTAAATATGGGGATAAATTACTTACCAAACCATCAAAACAGAATGTTAAATCAATTATGCGTAAAATTCGTGGAACAATTAAGAAGTTCCGAACGGACAAGCAATCCGATCTGATCAAATGCCTGAATCCTATTATCAGAGGATGGGTGAACTTTCAGAAGTATAACGTATCTTCGGTTGCATTTAGATATGTGGACTGGCAGACATTCAAGGCGCTATGGAGATGGTGCCGACGTAGACATAAAAACAAACCAGCCGCATGGATAAGAGATAAATATTTCCACAGAATCGGAAACCGTAGCTGGACTTTCTCTGAAAAGCTGACGGAGGATAATTATCTCGCATTAGTATATGCAACCGACACAAACATTACCCGTTTTACACGTATTAAAGCGGAAGCGAATCCCTACGATGAAATTTGGATGGAATACTTCGCTGAACGCAAAAATAAATCCTACAGCAATTTCAAATTTGTATACGAATGATATACAACCGGCTTATTGTGGCAGCAATAGGCTTTATAAGGCTTGAGCCGTATGATGGGAAACTATCACGTACGGTTCTTAGGGGAGGGAAGGACAGTAATGCTCTTCTCTTACCCGACTATGCCAGTGTAGAAATGCTGCATCATCCGGAATTTGCCGGAATGCCTCTGGCAGTCGGTGGCAATCCGGAAGCCAGACATGGAATTGTATTGACAGCAAATTATATTGCAAAGCAAAAAGGTGTAAAGACCGGAATGGCATTATGGCAGGCGAAACAGGTTTGCCCGGAAATTATTTTTGTACCACCAAGGATGGATTTGTATTTGCGATTTTCACAAATGGCAAGAGAAATCTATTCAGAGTATACAGACAAAATTGAGCCATATGGAATTGATGAAGCTTGGCTGGATGTATCGGACAGCAGAAATCTGAAAGGAAGCGGAATGACGATTGCAAGAGAAATCAGCCATCGGATTAAATATGAACTTGGAGTAACAGTGAGTATTGGAATTTCCTGGAATAAGATTTATGCGAAACTTGGTTCAGATTATAAAAAGCCGGATGCAATCACAGAGTTTAATCGAGAAAATTATAAAGACAGGATATGGCAGCTTCCAGCGTCAGATTTGCTTTATGTCGGAAGACAGACAAATAAGAAATTGCAAAAATTTGGGATCCGGACAATCGGGCAACTTGCGGAATCAGACGAAAAGTTGTTAGAGAGTCATTTTGGAAAAATAGGAAATGTATTATGGGCTTTCGCAAATGGCTGGGATGAAGATCCGGTTTGCAAGGAAGGATATGAAGCACCAGTAAAGTCGATAGGTAATAGCACTACAACACCGAGAGATCTGGAAAATGATCTGGATGTCTGGATCATTCAAATAGCATTGGCAGAAAGTGTAGCTGCACGATTGCGGAAACATGGATTTAAATGCAAAACAGTAGAAATTACAGTTCGAGATAATGGATTGTATAGTTTTTCCAGACAGATACATTTACGACAGCCAACGAATATTACAAACGAGATTGTAACTGCAGCATTTCAGCTATTTAAAGATAATTATAAATGGGAACATCCCATTAGAAGCCTGGGAATCCGAGCTGCGGATCTTGTGTTAGATGATATTCCCGTGCAGTTGGATTTATTTGGAAATCAGGAGAAAAAGGAAAAGTTAGAGAAGCTGGATCGTACTGTAGATGAGATCAGACGACGGTTTGGTTATTTCAGTATACAGCGAGCGGCAATGTATCAGGATAAAGTCTTATCCCACTTAGACGCTGGTACGCACACGATCCATCCACACAGTTATTTTCATAGGTAATTGGAGGGATAGATTTGAAAAAAGCATTAACCAGAAAACAGAAAGAAAGTTATCAATGTATTTTGAATTATACGAAGGAGCATGGATACCCGCCGACAGTCCGGGAATTTGGAGAGTTGATCGGGGTGAAATCAACATCATCTGCTTTTTCCAGAATCAAGCAGTTGGAGCAAAATGGATATATCCGCAGAATCCCGGCATCGCCAAGAGCAATCGAGATTTTATAGTGAGGTGTCGGCATGAACAAAGTATATGTAGATGTAGTGGCAGAGTTTCGGAAAGACGGACAGCTGGTTCCCATATTTTTTACATGGGAGGATGGAAGAAAGTATAGCATTGACAGAATTTTGAAAATCGAGCGATGCGCCAGCAGAAAGGCAGGCGGTGTAGGAATGATGTACACCTGTATGATACAGGGGCAGGAAAGCCACCTGTTTTACGAAGTGGATAAATGGTTTATGGAGAGAAAAACAGCATAAGGAGAGATTGGTATAGACGATATTATTTGGATTATTAACCGGCAGGGATAGTCACTTTCCCTTTATATTCCTGTAGGTTTTACATAAGAAGATGGATTCCGGTCAGCAAAGGCAGCTCCCACAATGCCTTTTGGATATCCGCTTCTGCAAGTTGTAGTAAGTAATTGCTTCCCATCAAAATCATGGGGAAAGCGAACTGGTCTGAAAGACCGCCAGTTAGTGTGATGATGATAAGGAGATTTTGAAACTGATGACAGACAGAGATTATGCAATTAAATCAATGAAAGAAATTACCTTCCAGATGGCAAGTCATGCACAGGATTATCTGGAAGTTACAATCGAAAGACATTATACTGATATTAAAGAATTGATGACAAGCTATCAGAAATTGATTTTGGAAAATCAGATTGTGTTAGAAGAACTGGATATGGAATGCCAGGAGAAAATCAATGAAGATATGGCATATGCATTGAGTTATCTGAGCATTTATAACAACCAGCTGAATGTGCCAAAGATGCACCGGGAGATGAATAATCTGATGATTATTTATGGATTGTCGGACATGATCTATCGGGGAATGACTTTGGTGAAGTTCTATGCACCGAATGGTGTGATGCTCAGTGAAATCCTTCATTCCTGTTTTTGCAGTCATTATAATAAGACAGATGTGGAAGTACAGCAGGAGTTAGGAATAGGCAGGACTTCTTTTTATAAAATGAAGAAGCAGGCACTTGGGTATTTAGGATTTTATTTTTATGAGATCGTGGTACCGCAGGCAAAGGATAAAAGATTTAAACCGTCACTGGGCGTTGAGGAAGAGTAGGTGAATAATATGAGATACGAAGATTCGATGAAAGGTGTAGCTGCTCAGATAATCAAAGAACAGCTGAGAGCCAGTAAAATTAAAAACAATCCAGAAGATTTCCATTGGCATGATGAATATGCAACGTTGAATTTCTTTCGGTTTATCTGCAAAAATATCGGTAACTTGGGAAATGGAGAAATTGAAAAAATGGTCACACGCTTGAAAAGCATAGATCAGAAAGCAGTGGAAAACCATGTGAATGGTGCTGTTTGGGCATTTGATTATGATAAGATGTTCTGTGTATTGATGGAGAATGAAATATGCCGAAAGGTGTGTGAAAAGAATAAATATAATAGTTGGATGAAGCTGATTGGAAATTATTGTTTTCAAGTGGTGTAGGATAAATAGTGGCTTGTGAAAAGCTGATTTTGATGTTAAGATGAAATTGGGATAGGAGACATTTAGGAACCTATCCTGACATAGCAAAGAATGGAGGCGAGAATGGACGTGGTGAAAGAAGAAATCGTGAAAACAGAAGAATTGGAAACACGTTACGAAAGATACAAGGGTATCTTAAAAGACCTTACCATCATGAGCGATGTGTTTATGCGGAATGTATTCAAGAAACGGGAATGTACAGAATATGTTCTGCAGGTAATTATGGATAAAAAGGATCTGAAAGTGATTGATCAGGTTCTTCAAAAGGACTATAAGAATTTACAGGGACGTTCAGCTATTCTGGACTGTGTTGCCAGAGACTCTGAAGGCAAGCAGATGGATGTAGAAATCCAACAGGATAATGAAGGGGCATCTCCAAAACGAGCAAGATATCATAGTGGTTTAATGGATATGAACACATTAAATCCGGGACAGGATTTTGATGACCTTCCGGAAAGCTACGTGATTTTTATTACCAGAGATGATGCACTTGGCTATGGACTTCCGATTTATCATGTAGACAGAAAAATCGAAGAAGTCAGTGAGAATTTTAAAGATGAAGCTCATATTATTTATGTAAATTCTAAGAAACAAGAGGATACAGAATTAGGCAGACTGATGCATGATCTTCACTGTAAGAATGCAGAAGATATGCACAGTAAGATACTTGCTGACAGAGTATACGAATTGAAGGAAACACAGAAAGGGGTGGAATTCATGTGCCGTGAGATGGAACAGATTTATAGTGAAGGTATTGAAAGTGGTGAGCTGAAAAAAGCAAAAGCCTCAGCATTATCCATGGCTGCGGATGGAATGAAAGTTGATAAAATAGCCCACTATCTTAATGTAAGTGCTCAAATGGTACAGAAATGGATTGACGAGAGCATGAGTGTTGCACATTAACAAATGATAAATTTTAATGGAGCTACCAGGGGATACTAATTCTTCTGGTGGCTTTTTTGTGTGTTGCATGTATAAAAAAGTGAAATCTAGTTCTATAGAACTATAACTTGATTTGCGGATTCTGTATCTTTCAATTATCCATCAGTATACTAATTTTAGACCGAATTATCGTTCTGAAGGAGGTGCTATGATGGATTTAAAAGCGGTTGGTCAGCGAATCAAAGCAGCAAGAGAAGCAAAAAATCTTACACAGGAAGAACTGGCGGCGCTGGTAAATTTAAGTACAACACATGTCAGTGTGATAGAAAGAGGACTGAAAGTAACAAAGTTGGATACCTTTGTAGCAATTGCCAATGCACTTGATGTATCGGCTGATGCGCTACTGATAGATGTTGTGACACATTCTGTCACAGGTGTTACTAATGAATTATCTGATATGATAGGGAAATTGCCAAAGGACGAGCAGAAAAGAATTTTAAATGCTGTCAGAGCTTTGGTAGACTAATGAAATAGGCATTGAAATCGAAGGGCATTAAGCTCTTCTTTTTTTTATTCTTTTTTATGGCTTCATTTGTGAAAGTATCTTTTTTCATAGTGAGAATCATGATATAGTAGTTCTAAAGAACTATAAATAATTCTTTGAAACCGGAGGGCGGGTAAATGAGAGAAAAAACTATTTATGAGAAGATTGCAGAAAAGTACAACACAACACCAGAAGAAGTACGCAGAGAAATGCAGATAGCCATAGATGCAGGATTTGATAGTCCTGATCCGGCTGTGCAGGAAGAATGGAAGAAAATGACACTTAAAGGAGACAGACCTACACCGGAAGAAGTAATCAATTACGCAGTAAAAAAACTAAAAGGAAATTAATGAAAATATGAAGAAAAAGATAATTGCAGTGATCTCAGGAGCAGTCATCTTGATAATTGCTGCAGGAAGTATTTATGGGAAATCTGAATCTGGTCATAAGGAAAGCGAACCGGATGTAGTTGGAACATTTTCCGTAAATCGAGATGAAAATATAACCGTGGTTGCTAACCGGGGACATATCGAGGATAAAGAAGCTTTTGCAAGAGAACTTTTGCAGATGTACAAGGATGATTCTTTTCACTCAACAAAATTCTCCACAGACAGGGGATATGCGACGAGCCTTGATATGAACATCTATTTATGGAAAGAAGATATTGAAGATGGAAAATCGGTAATGACAGCCGAATATAGACCTGTAGAATACGGAAAGGACCATGATGTAGTCAATAATCCTGATAAATTTCAACTATATATAGATGGAAAAGAAGTAGAAGAATAACACGGTGAACTTTTTATACTGAAATATGTACGATTCCAATAACGATATGAACTTATGGGAACATATTGCGGATACTTTGTGAACTTTATCCTGATACAATGATTATGCTGATGAAAGAAGGCATAGATAACTGAATACAAGAAAGAGACGAAAGCCTCAGTAGTTAAGAAAAAACTACTGGGGCTTTTTTTCGTGCCTGAATTTATCAGCCAATAACTGCGGGCGTATCCCGGCAGGATAAAGGCGGAGCAGGCATGATCCTAAACAGAGGTCCGCCTTCTGGATTTGAAACGAGCAACAAGATTTCAAATTCAGGAGGAACGGGCATGTATATTGAACACCCATATTTTTATGAAGGAAAGTATTACGCAAATATTGATGGAGAAATGATCGAGGTTACAAAAGAAGTTGCGTATGCGATGAACAATTTTTACAGAAGCAGCAAGGCAAAAAAAGTTGAGATTAAGAACGAACTGGGTGAGGTCGTGGATAAGATGCTGCGAGAGGTACCTTACAGCGGTCAGTCCATTGATGGAGAAGGCTTCATGATTGAGGATTTTCCAGATCTGAACTGTGATGTGGAGCACTGTGTACTGACAAAAATGGAACAGCAGGATATTCACAAAGTGATCAATCAGCTGAACTCAGAGGAACGCATGATTATTTATGGCATTTTCTTTGAAAACAAGACACAGACACAGATGGCGGAGATTATGGGGATTTCCAGACAGATGCTGTCATACAAGCTGAAATCCACTCTTAATAAGATGCGTGAAATGTATATGAATAAATTTTTTTAAAAAATTTTTCAAAATCTTTTGCATCTGCCAAAGTCATTTGACTTTAGTAATTAGAGGAAGTTAAAGGACTTCCTAAAATGAACCATGATAACTGAATATCCAATAATAACTGACGTGACATTTCATGCAAAGAGCACGAGGAAGATGCCGCTATAGGATTATAAGACAAAACAAAGATTTTTAGTTCAGTCCGTAATGCTGCGAAAAAGCACTGACCGAAGCCAGCTGGCAGGCTGGTGATGCGATGATATGTATGAGATGCGATACACTTGCAGATCCTGAGAAGTCTGTAACTGGTAAACCTATGAACTGCTGGAGCCTGGAAACGAGAGTTTCCGGGTTGTGGTCCGGAGTATGCATCCGGGCAGGTTATTATTCCCTTCCTGCATATGCGGGAGTAACGATTCGGGGTATCGAGGATAAATAGAATCGAGCGAGCACTGTTTAATAATCAAATTGGCTATAGAGGTTATACGGCAGAGCTTTCCTTATGGAAAAGAAACTCTGCCGTATTCCTGTGGAGCCAATATAGCGCTATGGATGCTTTACAAATAAAAATAATAGATTGGAGAGAGGACAAATGACAATCCGCAGAGGAGATATTTTATGGGCAGATCTCGGTATGTTTCCTACAACATCTGTTCAGGGTGGAGTAAGACCGGTGATCGTAGTGAGTAATAATAAAGCCAATACATACAGTTCAGTCATAACGGTAGTTCCGCTGACATCAAGGATTTATAAGAAACGGTATTTGCCAACACATGTATTTATCAGCAAATACGATATGACGGGAATCCGAAAAGGAAGCCTGGCACTGGCTGAACAGGTTATGAGCATTTCTACGAAATGTATTATTGAGAAATGCGGAAGAGTGAACAAGTGGAGCCTGGATCGGGTACTGAAAGCAGTACGGATTCAGATGGGAATGGAGGGAGAAGGGCATGACTGCAGAAGAATATAGAAACTATCTGGAAACGGATTTTGATGATGTGGATCTGAAGGAATTGAAGGATATCCGAAAAATAAGGATTGACCGGAATCAGACGAAGGAAAAAAGAATAGCTCAATATCTCAGACAGGTGGGAAATCCCTATCTTGTCTGTATAGGAAATGTAAAAGTGAAAATAAGGTTTGCAAACAATGGAGTATCTTTTGAAGATGCATTTGAGGAACTTTTGCTTTCTGTATAAAAAGTGATGGTAAAATCTGAAGAGTTATGTTAATATGGAGACGAGGAACTCAGGACTCCTCATTCATATCAGGACAAAATCGACTCACCCTCTGGGTTTTACCAATGTTGATGGAAAGGTAAAACTAAGGAGGATGAAGATGAATCAAATTAACAATTCAAAGAAAATCTATCATGCAGCCATTTATGTTCGTTTATCGAAAGAAGATGGCGATGTTGCTACTGCTGGAAAGCGTGAAAGCAACAGTATCTCAAATCAGAAAGATCTGATAAAAAATTTCCTAAAAGATAAAAAGGATATAGTTGTTGTATCAGAACGGGTGGATGACGGTTACAGCGGTTCTAATTTTGAACGTCCTGCATTTCAGATGATGCTGGAAGATATCAAAAAAGGAATTGTGGATTGTGTCGTTGTAAAAGACCTTTCCCGTTTTGGACGTGAGTATATTGATGCCGGAAAATATATCGAAAGATTATTTCCGGCACTTGGCGTGCGGTTTATTGCGGTCAATGATCATTATGACAGCCTGGAAGGAAAAAGTCAGGCAGACGAAATCGTGATTCCATTCAAGAATCTCATTAACGATGCATATTGCCGTGACATTTCTATCAAAATAAGAAGCCACCTGGAAGTAAAGAGAAAAAATGGGGAATATATTGGAGCGTTTACACCGTATGGCTACCAGAAAGATTCAGATAATAAAAATAAACTGGTGATAGATGTATATGCGGCAGGTATCGTCAAAGAAATTTACCGCATGAAATTATCAGGTATGAGCCAGACAGCAATTGCCAATGCATTGAACAAACAGGGTGTTCTTTCACCAATGGAATACAAGCACAGTCTTGGAATAAGGATCCAGGATAATTTTAAAACACACGAACAGGCAGAATGGAGCGCCATGTCGGTAAAAAGAATCCTTGAAAATGAAGTATACACTGGAACTCTGGTGCAGGGAAAAAGAACAACACCAAACCATAAAGTGAAAAAATTGTTGAAAAAGCCGGAGACTGATTGGGTTAGAATTGAAAAAAATCATGAGGCTATCGTATCAGAACGAGAATTTGCACTGGTGCAGAGATTATTAGGGATAGATACAAGGACTTCTCCGAACGAGGAAAAGGTATATCCATTATCTGGACTTGTGGTTTGTGGAGACTGTGGGGCAATGATGATCAAACGGGATGTTCCGGCAGGAGGAAAGGTATATGCTTACTATATCTGTTCCAGACATGCGGCTACGAAAGCGTGTGCGGCACACAGAATACCAATGGGTAAACTGGAAGAAACAGTACTGGAACTGGTAAAAATCCATATTGAAAATATCCTTGATATGAAAAAAATCATGGATTTTATCCATGAAGTACCATTTCAAGAATTAGATATCAAAGAACTGGAAATTAGAAAAGAAGCAAAAGAAAAAGAAGCCGAGCGATGCCGGGAATTAAGAGATTATCTATATGAAGATTTCCGTGAAGGAATCATTTCAAAAGAAGATTATAAAGAGCTTCATGACGGGTACACAGAAAAGCGGAAAAAAGCCGAGGAAGCAGTCCGAAGCATTGATCAACAGATCAGTGAAGTCATGGAATCAAAAAGTGATAAATATCATTGGCTGGATTATTTTGCCGAGCATCAGAATATACAAGAACTTACAAGAACTGTTGCTGTTGAACTGATTGACCAGATATTAGTATATGATAAAAAACATATTGAAGTCAGATTTAATTTTGATGACTGTTATCAATCCCTGTTACGGCAGATACAGTCGGTGGGATGTGATGTCAGCACAGGTATAGACGGAAGGATAGAAATTCAAAAGAGGGAGGTCGTATAAATGGCTCGAAAATCAAGAAAAGTAGATTATGTGAATGTTGGAAATAAAGAAAATTTGGTTACAGAAGCTGAAAACCAGTGTGAAAAAGTTTCACATGCAGCCCTTTATGCAAGGCTTTCCTATGAGAGTGAAAAGAACAGAGAAAGAAATACGATAGAAACGCAGATGGTTCTGCTTCATAATTTCGTAAAAGAACAGAAAGATATCGTGGTTGCAAAGGAATATTATGATATATCTAAAACCGGAACTAATTTTGAGAGAGATGGTTTTAATGAGATGATGCAGGACATCAAAGAGGGAAATATTGACTGTGTTATTGTTAAAGATCTTTCTAGGCTTGGAAGAAATTATGTAGAGGCGGGAAGCTATATTGAAAGAGTGTTCCCATTCTTTAATGTGCGTTTTATTTCGGTGAATGATCATTATGATTCGTTCAGAGATGACATAAGCCTGCTGATCAGCATGTCAAACGTGTATAATGAGTTTTATTCCAGAGATTTGGCAAAGAAAATAAGAAGTTCATACCGGACGAGCTGGGCAAATGGCGAATTTCCTTCCGGTCAGATGGCTTATGGTTATGAAAAAGACAAGGATAATCCTCATCAGCTGATTCCAGATCCGGTAGCGGCACCAGTGGTGAAAAAGATATTTCAGTATTTTATTGATGGAATGACTTATGCAGAGATTGCCCGGAAATTAAATGCGGATGGGTATCTCTGCCCGAAAGCCTACAAGCTGGATAAAGCAGGAAAAGCAAATGAAAAGTCAGCGACATGGACATGGAGTGGAGGAACAGTCCACAAAATCCTTGAGAATCAATATTATGCCGGTGATAGTGTGCATAATCAGTTTACCAATGATTCCTGGGCAGCACAGAGACAGAAAATGAATCAGAAAGAAGAATGGATCATTATCAAAAATACCCATGAGGCACTTGTGAGCAGAAAGGATTTTGATGAGGTACAGGAAAAGATTGGTCATATCGTAAAACGGGTTAATGAAGCTCGTAAATCAAATGGCAATAATGTAAGAGACTTCAACTTTTTCAAGCAGAAAATTGTATGTGCAGACTGTGGAAAAACCATGTATTTATATGGGAAAACAAAAGGCAGTCATCGTAGGTTTTACTGTGGAAATAATAAGCTCCACGGGAAGTGTACGCCACATTCTATCACTGATTTGGAAGTGAATGATTATGTACTGCGTGTGATACGTGCACATATCAATGTATATGTTGAAAATGTAGATTTGATTCGGCGGTTGAATCAAAGACAGGAAAGCATTAAAAAATATGATGTGTTTAACAGGGAAATCAAGAAATGCCGGAAAGAACTGGAAAAAGTGGCAGTACACCGGGAAAGATTGTTTGAGGATTATGTGTGCCGTATTATTGATGCAGAGCAGTATGAAACATTTTCAAAGCAGGATGCGGAAACAGAAAAAGAGATCCAGAATAACATGGAAATTTTATTAAAGCATCAGGTTGGATATGAAAAAAATTTTCACACAGAGGAAGAATGGGAAACATTGATCAATAAATACCGCAATACGAGAACGCTGACAAAGGAAATGGTCAATGCTTTTGTAGAAAAAATCGAAATACATGAAAGCGGTTCTATTACGGTACGTTTGGTGTATGATGATATGTTGGAAGAACTAAGAAAATATGCAAAAGAACGGGAGGCTGAGTTATGCCAGTAACAGAATGTATCGCTGTTTATATCAGACTTTCGTCGGAGGATAATGATGTAGATGGCAGTATAAAAGCTGAAAGTAACAGTGTCAGTGCACAGAGAATGCTGATAAACGAATTTATCAAAAAACAGGACGAATTTACTAACTGTCCAGTAGTTGAATATGTAGACGATGGGTACAGTGGTACAAACTTTAACCGTCCTGGCTTTCAGAGGATGATGGAGGATGCAAAAGCAGGACGTATAAAAAGTATTGTTATAAAGGACTTTTCAAGATTTGGAAGAGATTATCTGGAAGTGGGGAATTATCTGGAAAAAATCCTGCCGGTTCTTGGTATTCGAATTATCTCAATTAACGATGGTTTTGACAGTATCAATTCCTCTGGTTTTACTGGAGGAATGAGTGTAGCGTTAAAAAATATGTTGAACGCAATGTACAGCAGAGATTTGTCCAGAAAAGTTCGTTCTGCTATGAAAACACATGCTAAAAACGGTGAATATATGCCGGCTTTTCCAAAATATGGATATATTAAAGATCCAGAAGATAAGCATCATCTGGTTATAGACCCAGAAGCGGCTGAAACAGTGAAACTGATATTCACAATGGCGGCAGATGGGAAAACTAAAGGACAGATAGCAAAATATCTGAACGAAACCCATGTGCTTACATGCCGGGAGTATATGTGCAGAAAAGGTATAAAAATGCACAGAGAAAACGAAAAAGAAAAGAAACTCTGGTCAGTCACAACAATTTCAGATATGCTCAAAAATGAAGTGTATCTTGGAAAAATTATTTGGAATAAAAAGAGAGTGGCAAGAACAGGAAGCAATAAATTGGTTTCCAATGATAAAGAGGAGTGGATTGTTGTAGAAAATGCACATGAACCAATTATATCCGATGAATTATTCCGGAAAGCAAATGAGAAAGCGTTTACTAACCAGAAAAGAGTTCTTACAAAAAGAGGAGTAGCCTGCCCTATTTTCTTTTGCCCGACCTGCGGAAGAAGACTTGGTTTTACCAGCAGAGAGACTGGGTATCGCTGTATGCAGGCACATATCAGCGGTCTTAGTGGGTGTGCGGAAAGTAAAATGGACAGGAAAGAAGCAGAAGAAACAGTACTGGATGCAGCCAGAAATATGGCACAACTCATTTCGGAAAATCTTGAGAAAAAGAAAAGTGAATGGCATAAAACAATTTTGAAAGAAGAAAATATCGCAACACTGGTAAGTGAAAAAAAGCGACTCTCGTCAAGAAAAATGAAATTGTATTCTGATTATCGTTCGGAAGTGTTGGACAAGGAAGGGTATATGGAAGAACTGGAAAAAACGACTTCCCGTATTTCAGAAATCACTTTGCAGATAGCAGAATTGGAGAATGAGATTGCAGTAGCGAAGAAAAAATGTGATGAAGCAACAGAAAAAGAAATGGAAGTAAATGAGATTGCAGCATTGCAGGATTTTGACAAAATACAGCTGTCGAAGATTATTGAGAAAGTCTTTATTTATGAACCAGGACGTATGGAGATAAACTGGAAGATGGATGACATTTTCTACAAAGAAGAAAAAGCATAAACGGAATAAGATTGTTCGCAGGAGCATCACTGGATGAAAACAGTGGTGCTTTTTGCGAATTAAAAGCAAATTTTTTTAGACTTATATTGACAAAAGCAGAATTGCTTGCTTTAACTTATGAAGATATAGACTTAGAAAAACGTTGTATCACGATTAACAAGTCATATCAGCGTTTGAACGGTAAGGATATGATCACGCCGCCGAAGACTCCGAAAAGCAATCGTCAAATATCTATTCCGCCATTTTTAGCGGAAGAATTAAAAGAATATTGCAGTATGTTGTATGGAATAACGGCAAATGAAAGAATGTTTCGATTTACAAAATCATTCATGGAACATGAAATGGTTCGGGGGATAAAAGAAACAGGTGTTAGACGTATCCGTCTGCATGATTTAAGACATTCTCATGCGTCATTGTTGGTTGAAATGGGATTTCAGCCATTGGCGATTGCAGAACGGTTGGGGCATGAGAAGATTGAGACTACCTTGAACACATACTCACATTTGTATCCCAATAAACAAGCAGAATTGGCAGAGAAGTTGGAAATTGCCAATGGAGAGGAGTAGCTATGAGCGGAGTACACAAATACCCAACAATCAGTTTTCGTATTTCTCCAAGAGAGAGGGACGAAATAGAAGCAAAAATCAAAGCGAGCGGTATGCAGAAAAAAGATTATTTTGTACGTTCCTGCATTTATAACAAAGTGTGCGTAGTCGGGAAAAAAGAAGTGATATATCAACTGGTTGAGGAATTACAACTTATGCAGTACAACATTGTGTTATTCGGCAAATTAAACGCTGCCGTTTCCATCAGATTAAAACGGGTCTTTCAGAGCACCTAACGATGGGATGAAGCATATATTTTTGGACGCTTCAGGCACGTTATTTTATGAGAAAAAACCATCATGCAGATTATCTTACATGATGGTTTCTAAAGCTATCCGAGCTCGCAGTCATTGATTGCCTGCATGACGGCATCGGCGGTTATGATATTTAAATTTGAACTGTTTCCAACCAGCAGACTTGCATTACACAGCTTGTTGATCATACGTGGAGTTCCATTCGCTGCATTGAGGATTGCTTCCAGTGCATTGTCTTCGAATACCGTTTGTGTGCATCCGGCGCCATTCAGTTTGGCAGCAACATAGGAATGCCCTTCTGCTTTTGTCATGCCTTCCAGATTATAATTCATGACAATTCTCTGGCGGAAAGGTTCGTGGATGCTTAGACGCAGGGTGCTGTTGAGCTGTGGCAGACCGGAAAGAAGAACAACAGCCCGGTCTTTGGAATCCATTTCAAAGTTGAACAGCATTTTTAAGTCATTGAGTACAGCGTTTCCGATATAGTTCGCTTCATCTATGATGATGACAGGCGTCTGTCGTTTCTCAAGTACGAGACGGTTAATTTCATCCTGGATGATTTTGAAGTTATCGGTCTTGCGGAATGCAGGCTGGGCTCCAAGTTCAGCGGCAAGATTCCGGTAAAAATCATTTACAGTCAGGGTGGAAAGACTGGAATAAACTACTTTATAAAGGGAAGTATTCAGTCCCGAAGCCCAGTTCCTGACAGCGGTGGTCTTTCCTCTTCCGGCGCTTCCGGTCAGGAGGCCGAAGCCTTTTGTGGTAAGCAGGTAGTTCAGACGGAACAGAACCTCCTTGTATTCCTGTGTTTCTACGAGGACTTCCTTTGAGTTCTTTAGGAAAGGATTAAACTCCAATCCGTATCTTGCAGTGTAATCCATAATCATTCGTCTCCTTTGCATAAGCGTACTTTTTCTCTTTTTATCAATGCGTTTTCGGTTTTATTGAGAAGCCGGATTGGTGTCAGCGTCCCATCAGCTTCCACAATGAAGATTTCTTTCATATCCGGGGAATAGCGCAGGCGGATACGCTGCCGTGCAAAACGATAATCAACTTCGTATTCAATCTGGTCGATGACGATTACACTGTCAGCAGATACCCGGCGTTCAATCTCCAGAAGGAAATTTTGACGGATGTCTTCCTCGGAAAGTCTGCGGATCTGCTCCGGTTCCGAAAAGAAACGGTCCTGTGGGGACAGTCCACGGAGGGAAGAATGGGCGGATTGGTTGTATTGCTGGACAAAAGCGTACAGACTTCCCCTCAGTTCTTCCAGTGAATGGAAATCCCGCATATCAAGGGCTGCCATCCACTGATCCTTCATCGTCCGGAACCAGCGTTCAATCTTGGCTTTTCCGGTGGGAGTGTATGGCTGGCAGTAACTGAGTGTTGTACCGATTCTTGCGGCAAGGAGTTCCATTTGCCTGTTTTTGTAAGACTTACCATTGTCAAAGTTGAAAACTTTTGGGCGCCCATACTTTGCTATGGCTGATTTCATAACCGACATCAGGTTGATAAAGTTATCATGATAGAACACATCAATTCCGGTAATGAAGCGGCTGGCATCATCAATCAGGGCAATGATATAGATCCGGTGTTTTTTGCCATCCGAATCTGTAAGGCGGGGACCGACGCTGCTGTCCCCGCACCAGACCTCATTGATATGAGGGCGTTCATAGCGGCGCATATCCTTGTTCGGTGTCTGCCGCAGTTCCGACTGAAGCCGTTTCACAAAGCGGCTGACGGTGGATTCGGATACCTGTCCGTTTATTACAGAGCCATCGGATTTCAGCTGCCTGTAAATAGCGGCCGCAGACATGCGTGGATAGTTGGTCTTGAAATACCGGATTCTCTCCTGAAGTTCTTCGTCAAGCTTGCGGCTCATGCCGGCATCTGAGCGCCCTTTCGGGACGAGACCTTCAAAACCATGGTTCTGATAGTCCAGATACCATTTTTCAATGGTGGCGGGAGCATAATGATGGAGCTTCCCATCGGGTCCCATGAGTCCTTTTGCAGAAATTTCCGTGTAAAAAGCGGTCTTGCTTGGATAACGTTCATCAAGTCCTGCAATAATCGGTGCGATGGCGCCATAGCGCATCAGTGCGATTTCCTGTTGTTTTTCTTGTTTCATAGATTTCATCTGCCTCCTTTTTCTAAAGGATAAGGGATAAAACCAGACCTGTCGTGTAAGGTTATGTTGGCAGGATAAAAAGTTTATTGGAGGTTGATTTAATCTGCATGAACTGTCTGGAAAAGAGGGAAAAGCATCCTGAAATCAGGCTGGGGATATCGGGGAGGTAAAGCCTCATGGAGAGCAGCCGCTGCTTCCAATGTAAGCGGTAGTTCCGGATGATGGATTTCAGGTTGTTTTCATCCACGAGGTATTGTTCTTCCAGTATGTTCCGGAATCCGGTTTCATGTTCATAAGCCTGAATCAGACGGACGTGCAGGGCCAGGGGGATCTGGGAATACGGGACCATGGATGAAAGCAGTAATGCATGGGTATGTCCGCAGATTTTGCAGTACACACGAACAACGGAAAGGGAGAGGATCCTGTCAGCAAGCTGGATGCTGCGTTTATAAGAGCCATGACGGATGAGACAGCCGGAGTGACCGCAGACACATGAAATAAGGTTCAGATCAAGGGAATCTATTGTTTTATTGTAAAAATCCTGAGAAATAAGGTTGTAGTTTTCTGTTTTAACTGTTATCATAGGTATGTATGAATGTAGCGAGAGCTATGTTTAGGTGAAGGCAGAAACTAAACTTTGGTAGGGGAGGTTTCTGCTTTCTTAATTTCATGGTTACAAAACCATATGATAACACAAGAGGTCTCAGGATAAAACAATTTGATGGAAAATACGTCAGATTCCTTTATTCCAAGACCTCTTTTATTACGCCTTAAAGATGAAAAATAAGTTTGTTATAGTGTGCTTGATAATAACATTGCGGAAATCCTAAAGCAATTTGAAGAGCAGGAAATCCTGTTATCAGACGAAGGATTGGAGCAGATGAAAAATGACTGTCTGGATATGCTGAAAGCCATTATATGGATGTTAGACGGAGCAAAGTATCTTTGGCAGGGAACTGAAAAAAGTCCTGACAGCGGCAACTGTTAGGACTTACGAAAAATCGGATAACCTTTGTTATCAAGATATTTACAAAATCAGTATAACAGAGGTTCTCCGCAGAAACAACAGAATTTTTGAATGGAGGACTTTATGGAAGAACAGAAAATTGAATTAAAAATTATCAATATGGCAGATATTCAATCGCAGGAAATTGAATGGTTGTGGTATCCGTTTATCCCTTATGGGAAATTGACAATTATTCAAGGCGATCCGGGAGATGGAAAAACAACACTTGTATTGAATCTTGCAGCCAAATTATCAAAGGGTATCGGACTTGATGAAGATATGCAGGTATCAGAGCCTATGAATATTATTTATCAGACTGCCGAGGATGGATTAGCAGATACAGTTAAGCCAAGACTTGAAGTGGCAGATGCTGATTGTGAGAAAATTATGGTTATTGACGAAAGCGAAAAATCTCTTTCTATGATAGATGAACGTTTGGAACAGGCGATTGTTCAAACCAATGCACGATTACTTATTTTAGACCCGATACAAGCCTATCTGGGTGGCGGAATGGATATGAACCGGGCAAATGAAGCAAGAGATATGACTAAGAAATTAGGACTTTTAGCAGAGAAGTATAAGTGCGCGATTATCCTGATCGGACACATGAATAAGGCTGCCGGAAACAAGGCGGCATATAGAGGAATGGGTTCGATTGACTTTTTTGCAGTAGCAAGAAGCGTTCTTTTAGTCGGCAGAATAGAGGGACAGAAAAATACAAGAGCAGTTGTGCAGATAAAGAATAACCTTTCCGCATTCGGACATTCAAAGGCATTTGAACTGACGGAAGAAGGCTTTCATTGGCTGGGCGATTATGAAATTACGGCAGACGAATTGTTGGGAGGAATCACCCCGAAAGCAAATAAAAAGGAGCGGGCAAAACAACTCATTTATGAACTGGCAGAAACAAACAGCGTGGTAAAAAGTGAGGATATTGTTAACCTTGCCGAAGAAAAAGGAATTTCAAAACGAACATTGGAAAATGCGAAAAAAGAGTTGGGTATTAAAGGAAAACGGATTGGAGAATCATGGTATTGGAAACTTGATGAAATCGTGAAACCGTAGATAAGAACGCAACAATGCAGAGTGTATAGAAATTGCAGAGACGTAAATGTAAGGTTGCAAAAACTAAAGACATTGCATTGTTGCGGAGTTGGAAAGGAGAGCGTATGAAACAAATACAGATACCGGAGCAGTTATTTATGGAACTTGTAAAATTTCATTTGCTGGATATGGAAGAAAATTTACCAAGTATAAAACAAGGATTAGAAGCGAAATTGGATGCTTTGGTAATGAGAGATTTATATTCAAAATACAAAACTGCGCCCACAGAGGAAGAACGGGAACAGGCGAGAAAAGAATATCTGGACAAACGAGGAGTGCCGGAGAAATTCCGGTGGTAATTCTTCTTTGATGATAGAAACAGGAGCGTCACACGCACCTGTAAATAACAGATAAGGCAGGAAAGGAGTGTTGCGGATGTTGAAGCAGCCGGAAAGAGAAAGCAGAAATGTGAATGCTTTATTTTATGAGATGGAGGGCAGACAGATACAAAAAATGAACAAGGTACTGGCAGACGTGGAACTGACAAAAGCAGAGGAAAAAACTCTGATATGGCTTGCCGGATGGGAAGAAAGTACCGTAGAACATCTGCTGTCAGTCATAGAAAAAGCAGCCCGAATATGGGCAGATCAAAAGGGCGGATACGCCCATAAATATAAGCGTAAGTCCGAGAAGTAATCGGATTTTGTTAAACAAAACAAGCCCTCGGCGCTTGAGAGCGAAATACACCCATCGCACAAACTTTGTTTATGCTCTGTGTATTTCGCCCTGCCGGGAGCTGTACCGCCAACAGGCGGATAAGTTCGTAAACAGGTGCCTATGCACCTACTCACAGCAAAGCTGGCGAGAGGCAGGGAAGGAGGATGCTTATAGGCAGACATTCATTTATCAGACAAAGTAAGCTGTCCGATGTGGCAGGGCGTATTGATTATATCTCCAATCCGAAACGACAGGAGTATCTCTATGAGACCTATCAGACAGAAGGGGCAACACCGGAGTTTTGGAAAAATCTTGCAAGAGAAAATCAGTTGGATTTTAAGGCGAGCGGATCGGCAGGGAAATGTATCGAAGGGCGTGAGTTTATTATTGCACTTCCCGAAAGTTTTGTTCAGTACAGGGCAGGTGATGTGGTAAGACTTTTTACGGAAACTTTCCATAAAAGATATGGTATGGAGTGTAGTGCCGCCCTTCATCATAACAAGACAAAAACGAATTATCATATCCATCTGGTATTCAGCGAACGGAAAATGTTGGAGCAGCCTGAAGTGAAGATTGCCACTCGAAATATGTTTTATGATGAGCAGGGAAAACATAGACGCACGAAAAAAGAGATTTTAGACGAGCAGGGAAATATCCGAGCAGGGTGTAGCATTATCTCGAAAGGGGAAGTTTATGAAAGTCATATCTTCACAAAAAAAGAGGAATGGTTTAAGGACAAATCATTTACTAAAGAAGTGAAGGAACTGTTTACGGATACAATTAACTGCTATGTAAAAGAAGAATCAGAAAAAATTTCTGTATTCCAGCAGGGAGGTGTTTATCTAGCAACGAAGAAAATCGGAAAGAACAATCCGAAGGCAGAGGAGATAAAGGCAGACAATGCGGCAAGGCAGGAATGGAATCGGACAGTTGATGTGGCATTAGTCGAGGGTGTTCCTGAAAAGGATATTTTGAAAATCAAGCAGGAAAAAATCACAGACAAAACCTTGCAATCTATTAGGAAACACGGTTGGCTGCCGGATATGTTCCGTCTGATTATCCGAGGTGCGAAAGACTTTTTACAGGAAGTAATTTTCAAATTTAAACTACCGCCAAAACCTGTGTCAAAGATTGATTTACAGGAGTGGAAAGATATGCAGAAGGTTATGTATGAATTGCAGAGACAGTCAACGGAGATAAAACGCACACAGCAAGATATTTCTTCTTTGAAAAAGCAACTGTCAGAGCTACGAGGACTATTTAAAGGCAAAGAGCGAAAATCTTTGGAGGGGAAGATTGAACTGTTAGAGGATTTGGAGAAACGTCTGCACAAGAGTTTGGAACAGATCGTAAAACGGGAAGGCTATCCAAATGTGCAAGCCTTTCAGAAGGTCTATAACAAGGCAGAAGAATTGATTATAGAATACAACGAAGAACTAAGGGCATGGAAAAATCAGACGGAACAGAAGAAAGAGAAACCGTTAGAACAGCCGAAAAAAGCGAGTGTACTGGAAAAACTGCACAGCTATCAGCAGGAAGGCAGACAGCAGCCGAAACGATCAGTCAAGAAAAAATCTATGGATAGAGAACGATAAGAAAGGTGGAAACGATTATGAAGAAAACAATATTTGAAGAAATGGGCGGCACTTATATCAGACAAGGGGATTATCTTATCCCCTGTCTTACCTTGCCAGAGGAAGAACAGAGATTTATCGGCGTATGGGGACAAAGGCATTTACGTTATTTGAAAGAACATAAGAGAACGGTTTATATTACTCTGCTTACAAGTGGCAAGCTGAATAGTTATCTTGCAGATATAGAAGAACAGGCACAGGAACACTTTGAAAGGATTATAGAGCAGATGAAACAGGTGCAGGAAATTACAGAGCAGTTAAAAGCAGAAAATCAGATGGAATGGGTAGCGAGAACGAACAATATACAATCGTGTGCAAGGGAGATTGTGGAAAATGAAATATTATATTGAAATGAGATATAGAAAATGTCGTTTAGAAAAATGCGGTACAAAAAATTGACAAACATAATGTATGGTGTTATATTATACTCGTAAAGAGTTAAGCGGTACAGAAAAGAAGGATATGTTATGGGTAGACCGGGATATTTATCTTTATATGCTGATGAAAGAACGCAGCAAATTTTTGATGATTTTGTAAAGACTAAGGGAATAACTAAAAGCACTGCACTTACTGAAATGTTAGAAATTTATATGTTATGTGCAGATGAGAAATTGTACCTCGAACTGAAGAAAAAATACTTGGGTGTGGAGGTAGCTAAGCAAGAATTGATTCAGAGAACAGACACAAACGCTATTAATGATTACATTTTTATAAAGTTGGGAACGGCGTATGATGTGGAGGGAAATCCTCTTTCAGGAAAGGAAACAATCGAAACCTATATGAGAACTTGTAAAGAAAATGGTCTGGGGTATAGTTGGTTCTCAACTCAATCGTTGCACTTTGGGATGGCAAAAAAGAAGGTTTCCTATTATAATCAACTAATTTCTCAAGGCGAAACAGTACGAATGCTGTTTGCAATCGGTGGCGATTTAAATGATATTTATTGTTCGGCAATAGTACAGGAAATTGTGTCAGATAAAGAGTTGTCAGTTTGCCCAGGAGAAGTAGAAAGTGTGCCTGAAGAATTTGGCAGTGAAGAACGAGCGAAGATATGGATTAAGATTACGGACATTCAAGAAGAAAAAGGGTTGAAGGCTGCTATGTTTAAAGTTAGAAGTACAGATGCTAATCTGAAACAAGTTATTTCTAATTCACAGTTTCACTTTGGCTATGTTTATGTACCGGAAATGGAGGATTAAATGCTTTGTTCTATCAATTCTGGAAAATATGTAAAAACTCTTCCTCACAAGAAAAACTATGATAAATGGCATAAACACCTGTCGGATGAAAATTATGCCAAAATAATTGATGAACTGGGAAAACGAATTGATTCACAGGAAATCAATACTGCTGGTTGGATTCCCGGGCATGATTGGACGGGAACAGTATTTGAGCCAATATATTATGCGTGTGGTAGAAATGAACGTCAAGCAGGGATGTTTTTTGGACTGATTTTGTTTAATTATCTAATGCACAGACCGGATGGTGTTTGGGGATTTGGTCGCTTCGAAAAAGATGGTGTGCCGATTGAAAGTACAACCTACTTTGAAATAAAGAACCCACCATCGGATTGTTTATAGAATTTGAAAAAGTGAAGAAGTATTAAGTTGCTTTTCTAAGCAAAACCGCTTATAATTTGAGTCGGAACATATTGCTATTATCCACAGTTATAGAGCGTGTGTTATCAATGCCGATAACAAAATGATAACATTAGCTCATATAGGCAGGATAATATGGATAAATCAAATAATCAAAAGAACTATAAACACGACAACGAATAATTTCTAAACAAAATTGATTAGCAATTGTCAAATTCGAATAAAAAAATTTGACACGAAGTATCTTAAATGACAGACAGTCTATGTGATTGTCTGTTGTTTGTATATTATCTGTATTTTATTAGTTATATTCAATGGCGTTATCAGTAAGCAGAGGGCTGACTTGAAAAAGTAAATTCCAGTGCAGCGGTGGATTTTAAAATTTTATTTTAGAGGTGCCAATTTTATGATGAGGTATTATTGTCAGAGGAATATAAATGAATTATAATTTATAGGAAGGCTACAATTGACAAATAATGATCTTATGATTTTGGAAAATTAATAAAGGAATCATATTCTGAGGTGAAATATGGGCGAGATATCATTTATTCATTTATCGGATATTCATTTTAGAAGAACAAGTGGTAATAGCTATGATATAGATAGCGATTTGCGAAATGCTGTTTTGATGGATATAAAATATAATTTGAAAAAAGATGTAGGAAATGTGAATGGAATTTTACTGGGTGGAGATATTGCATTTGCAGGGCGAGAAGACGAATATAAGATTGCAAATAGCTTTTTAAAAGAAATTGCGGTTAGTTTAGGAAAAGAAGAATGTAATATATTTTGCGTTCCAGGGAATCATGATGTGAATCAAGATATTACAAGGCAGAGTAGAAGTGTGTATGTTGCTCAGTGTGATATAGATTCAGCACAGAATTTAGATGAAGCGGATTGGCTTTTAGAAAAATATATGTTGGATTCAAGTAATCCTAATTTGTTGTATAAGCCAGTAGAACAGTATAATAAATTTGCTGAATTATATGCATGTAATATTGATTCAAAAAAACCTATATGGGAAAAATATTTTGAATTAGATAATAATATGAAGCTTAAGCTTGTAGGATTAAATTCGTGTATTATTTCTAATCACGATGATCATAAAGAAAAAGGTATTGATCGAGAAATGATCATAGGACAAAGTCAGATTCCTAAATATGAAGAAAATATTGTGTGTGTTTCTCTTTGTCATCATCCTGTTGAGTTTTGGAAATTTGTTGACGTTATACAAGATAGGATAGATAAACGAATTGATGTTCAACTGTATGGACATAAACATGAACAAGCAGTTAGCAAAACGCAGGAAAGATTAGTGATTAATGCGGGAGCAACACAGCCAACGAGAGGAAAGGATTGGCGACCTAGATATAATTGGGTGAGCTTTGAATGTTTTCTTAAAGATAATGACAGGCATATAAGGGTTAAAACATTTCCTCGGGTTTTATCAGATGATCGAGACAGATTTACACCTGATAAAGATAATTGTGATATTGGGAAGAATTATTTTATATATGAGCTAAATATTGATAAAAAAAGAAAAAAGAATTTATATGATTATGAACAGTGTTCTTGTCTGCCAAAAGAATCAAGAATAAAAGAAATCAATTTAGAGGAGATGACAAAGAAAATAGGGTATGATTTTTTGGATCTTTCAGACGTGCAACGACTTGAGATAATGTCAGAACTTCAGCTAATCCATAACGAATATAAAGGGAAAAGTGCCAGTCAAATTCTAGATTTTGTTATGGCGGATGTAAAAAAGAAGGGGTATCTAGATAAATTTTATAAGTTGATTAAGAAAAAACAGATTTAATTTAAAGAGTGAGGTAGTATTATGACAGTGGAATTAGAAAGAAAGTTTTATAAGTGGTATAAAAGAATTAATATAAGTTGCGATGAACAGAAAACAACTAATAGATGGGATGGTATACAAAATGCGGTAGGTTTATTTGAAAATTTAGTTGATATATCAGGATTACTAAAAATATATTATAGATTATCGTTTGACGTTTCAATAAAAGATCAATTTGTTGAATGTTTTGCAACAGAGGATAAATCATTTGATGAAACGAATGAAGAAGAAATGGTTATTTTAGCGGGAGGAGTTCTAGCCCAATTATTGGGACAAGAGAACAATATATTTGTAGCATATTCATTATTAATATTAGATACATATTATGAGGCACCTTTAAAAGAATTATCTGATATGGCAAGTAGTGTGCTCTCTGATATGTCTAAAGAAATTAAAAAATCTGAAGAGAGCAATTTAGATACAATAAAGAAAATTGATTTAAAAGAGGTAGAAGAAATTATTTCAGAAACGTCAGACTTGACTGAAGAAGGGGTAGATAAGTTAGTTACAATTATTAAATTATTGAATGAAAATATGAATATACTAGTTCAAGTATTAGGAAATGAGAATAGAAAATATCAAGAGGATACCGGAATCCTGAGTTGGATTGTAGGGGAATGGAGTGATATTTTAGAAATGCCTTTAATGGAGGTAAAAAAAGTAAATGGGGCTTTTGTTATAGGGGCAGAATTGTCAGATTTAGTAAAGTTATACCCAGGTCCGTATGCGGCAAAAGCGTTTATAAAAAGAATGTTAGATAAATGTATTGATGATGTGACGGAAATTACGCTAACAGAATTTATTGATAGGCAAGATGAGAAAATCAGGAGTTTTATGGTGAAGAAGTACGGAAAGGATTGCGATAATAGGCTTTTACCAATAATTTCTGCAATTAAAGCATCACTTAGTGTGGATGAAGCTAAATTATGGACACCTGTTTATAAAAAAGCATGGAAAATCAACCCTGATGAAATTAGATTTGATTTGCTAACATGGTCAGAATTGATGTATCGGGAATGTATGATTAGTACATACTAGGATGAGAGGAATCTAATAAATGGACAACATAAATGAAGAAAAAATAGAGGACATATTAAGTGATGAAATAGATCTTGAAGATTCGGATTCTACCGAAGAAAGCAATAGCGAAAGTTCTGATGCTATATATTATCTGAACTCAGGAGAAGCATTGAATAGTAAAGAAACGTACGAAATTACTGCAAGGGAAAAAACTAAGTTAGTGGTTTTGGCTGGACTTGCGGGAAGTGGAAAAACAACAATAGAAACTAGTTTGTATCAAATGTTTCAGAAAAAAACTGTGGGTGGGTTTTATTTTGCTGGTTCCAATACTATTCAAGGGTATGAGCAAAGAGCTTTTTTTACTAGAACAAAATCAAGAGGAACAACGCCAACAACTCAGCGAACTAGCCTAGAGATTGGTCGTTCGTTTTTGCATTTAAGATTATGGGAAAGAGAAACAGACGAATTTTGTAATTTATTGTTTGCAGATTTGTCAGGTGAAGCATTTGAGACGCATATCGGGCGAGTTGATGAAGTGAAGCAAGACTTTCCTTTTATGGATAGAGCGGATTACTTTGTGGGTGTATTAGATGGAGAAATGATAAATAATAAGCGTAAAAGGAATGGAGCGGTAGCTGCAATGATTGAATTGGCGCGAACATTTTATGATGCAGAGCTAGTTGGTAGAGGGTGTGTTTTGCAAATAGTTTTTAGCAAATGTGATGTGTTTAGCGATGATATTGAAACAATATTAAAAAAAGTTGAGCAACGTATTTGTGAGCAATTTAAAAATATGTTTCTCAATATTCAATTCTATAGAGTTGCTGCAATGCCAGAGTTCGTAGGTAAATTTGAAGTTGGATATGGAATAGAAGAGCTGTTGAAGAGTTGGATGAAAAAGAAAGAAGAAGTAAAAGGTGAAGAAAAGACTGAAATAGATAAATCATTATCGGAATTTGACAGTTTGTTTTATAAGCTGTTGGGGGGTACAAATGAATAGGAAAATATTTATTATGGGTGCACCGAATGCTGGCAAAAGTACATATTTAGCAGCTTTGTGGCATAGTGTTATCCAAACTGAGATGCCAATAAAGTTTAAATTAAAAAGGATGGAGAAAGACACTCAATATCTTTATAGTTTGGAAAAAAAGTGGTTAGCTGTTGAACCATTAGAGCGAACTGTCATAGGACAGGAAGTGTCAGAATTAACTCTTCTATTAACAGACGGAAATCAAGATTTAGAAGTGGAATTTCCAGATTTATCTGGAGAGACATTTCAAAATATATATGAAAATAGAGAAATGTCCCAGCATCTATATCAAAAGATTTGCGATGCAAATGCAATTTTATATTTTATTAATGTGGAGAATATTTATCATGGACAATTAATTTCTGAAGTTTCAGAAGAAATTCGAAATGCTGGACAGGAAGAGTACAGAGAGAGAAAACCGAGTCAAGATGATCCGACTCAAATACAAATTATAGATTTATTACAAGCCATTGCAGAGATTAAAAGAAGTCAAGTAAAGCTTGGAATTATTTTTTCTGCATGGGATCTGATTGATGATATGGAGAATGTTAATCCGAGAAAATATTTAAAAAATAATATGAATATGCTTTGGCAGTATTTAGAAGCAAATTGTCGAAAGTTTGATACGGTAATCTGGGGAGTAAGTGCATTAGGTGGAAAATTAGATGATTTTGAAGAACTTTTGGATATAGAAGATCCTATAACGAGAATTAAAGTTATAAATGAGAATAAGTCTATTTCACACGATGTCACATCAATTATTGCTGAAATGTCAGGTGAAACAAATGGGTATTGAAAAGACGATTATTGAACAAACATTGCATGGTTATTCTAATGGTCATAGATTATTAAGCTTTTCAAAAAAATTCTCAGACAACGAAATAAAGAAGATGACCATTTTAAGTGATTTATCTGGAAATGAATTCGTAAATGGATTTGAAAAATATTATACAGGATATAGATTAAATAGTGACACGATAGTACTTGCTTGTACCTGGTACGCAACTGAGATGAAAAGACCAGGATGTGTATGGACCCATTCTTTAATTTTTTCTGAAAATGATTTGAGAAAATATGGGGGTGAGATGGGGGCAGTTTTTTCACTATTTAGAAAGCCTAAAAATAATAATGATTTTTCGTATTATAATAAATCATTAGAAATTGATTCTGAAAGCAAGTTTGATTTTGATAAACAAAAATTAAAATATTTAATTTGGTGTTTATGGGGCAATAGGTCACCTTTAGTTGTATTCTCAAATTGTGCTTCTGAATATGAAAATGAAATAGTATATTTATTTTTAACGCAGCATGACATATTGGAAGAGAACTTCTCGTTTTGTACAGGATCGGTTTCGTTAAGAAGTATTGAACAAACGATAATGAATTTCCAAATCGCACCTGATAAATTATCAAGAAGTGGATTTCAGATAGGAAATGGTGTAGTCGAAGCAAAAGAGGAAAGAATAATAAAAAGTTATCCAATGTGGGTTAATAAAGCATCGGAATATCTAGTATTAGATAATATAAAAGACTTTAAAAAATTTGTATCAGGATTTTCTAATACTTATAAACGGTCAAATTATTTTTCAGCATTTATGAAATTATATGTTGGTTCTAGAGCAGAAAGCAAAAAACTTAGTTTAGATAGTCTGTTGCAAATGGCTTCTGCAATATTTAATGAAAAAAAGAATATATGTAAAGAAATTGTAGATTTATATTTTCAGAACTATTTTTCATATTGGACCGGGGAGGGAAATTATGTAAATACTCTAAAATTTTTCATTGATAATTTGTGGTTAGATGTTAATAGAAAAAATATTGAAAAGATGGTAATGGGAGGCATAGAATCAGAATATGAACAAATTAAATTGTTATTTAACAATATAGTAGGTTCAGAAGAGAATTGTGTCATTGAAGAAATATTAGAAGTGCTTGCACATAACATTAACTTGAGCCTTTTTGAAGATTTTACTAATATGAAATATGAATGCTGCAGTATAATGATTACATTGAATTCAGAATATGCTCAGTGTCATGGATTATGGAATCAAAATAAGGGATTTCAGCAGGGAATAATTAGGTGTTTGGATCCCAAGCAAGGTGATGAAACGCTTAAAAAACAGATAATATCAACGGTTCTTGCAGTAAGTGATTTTGATTTGGCATATGACTTATATAGAGTTTATGGTGAAGTATGTATAAATGTATTTTGGAATTACGCTATGCTAAATTTAAATGGGAAAAGTATTAGGGGAATAAAACAGATTATAGGAAAAGATACATCTAAATGTATTGCAATGATAAAAGATAATCTGAAGGATAGAGAGTGTTTGCTATTTTTGATAGATATTACAAATTCTTATAATTATTCTATAAAGAATATAACGGAAAATGAACTAAAACAGTTATTTAAAACACTCAAACCAGAACTATGCAATAAAAAAGAGCAAGAATCTTTAGCGCGGTTTCTAATACCAATATGTCTTATAGACGATTTTATGGTTGATACGGAAATAGTTCGATTTGCTTATATACAGGTGAATCGTTTACTAGCGACACAATCTTTTCCAGAATATGAATGGGAAAAATTGGAAGAACTATTGCCGGAAGTGGCTTGGTATAATAATTGGGATCGGTGCAAGCGGCTCAGAAAAGGTTTAAAGAAAAAAGGATATCAAATAAAAGAACTAAAAGAAAAGGAAGAATTGCCGAAGTATCTTTTATAGCATGGTTGGAATTTAAAGGGATATAATGAAGACTTTTATTTTTTTAATATTTACTGTATACCAAATCGCTAAAAAAGTCTCCTGAAGTGTGTTCAATTACAATACTATGATGAGAGGGGATATTTCATAGTCTGTAAATAACTGGACCCGTTGGAAAATAATTATTTACTACAGGTCCAATTTTTCATTATCATACTTCAGTATAGAGAAATCTTTTATTCGTAAACGCTCAATAGCGAGTACCTTTCTTTAAATTTTGGTGTTTGAGATAATAGTCTAAAAAGTTAAGTCAAGATAGTATGAAAAGTTTAATACTCAACTTTTTATACCGGGAAGGAGTTAGACTATGAGTTCTTAAACAAGTTTAGTTGCCTGATCCGTATCTCAAGGGGAATAAGGTAGGCAATAGACCACATTATTATTGTTTTGAAGATAATGTTACGGGAATTTATTGGATGATACCGCTTTCTAGCAGAATAGATAAATTTCGGAAAATAATAGAGAAAAAGGAACAGGTGGGTGTTGGAAAACCTTGTGATATTCTGCATATTGTGAAATTGGACGATAGTCGAGAAAGTGTATTTTTAATACAAGATATGTTTCCGATTACAGAGGAATACATAGAACGTGAGTATACGATTGCCAGAAATCATTTGATGTTGACCAGTGAACATGCGGCAAAAGTAATTGAGCAGAAAGCAAGAAAAGTGTTGGGAATGTTAAAGCGTGGTGTGAAGTTTATGCCTACACAGCCGGATGTGCTATCAATATTAGAGAAATTAAAGCAGAAAGAGTAGTGTTTCATGGCTCTATTTTGGCTCTAATAATTTGGTATGAGAAAAATATCAGATAAAATACAGAAAATATGAATACAAAACAACACAAATGTGTACTGAAAAGTGCCTAGATTATTCCGCCCACACCCGAGTTTGAGTAGCGGACTAAATTGCGAAAAAGCCCATAAATAAAGGCTTTGCGGGCTGTTTGGATGTTCCGGTGGAGTGCAAATGGAGTTAAAAAATATTTTTTTCTTTGTTTTCTTTCCGGAGTTATCTGAGATTTTCGCAAAAAGTAACTATGCTCAGAAAATATAATTAGTGTGAATATGAAGAACAGTTTGTTTTGATGGAAATATTTTCCGTCAGGGCAGACTGTTTTTTTATACCCTTTTTCAATGATATAAACTCCATGGTTCAGCGATAACACGTATGGAAACTGTGAAATTAAAATAATTTGCTAAATTTCGGAAAATGATGTCCGATTTTGCATCTGCCAGTACAGAGTATATGAAGAGATAAATATTCAAAATGCAGGAGGTACTGATTATGCAGAACAAATTATTTTTAAAGGCAGCCGATATTTGTGAACTTCTGGAAGTAAAACAGACATCGGCTTATGAGATCATCGGAAATCTAAACAAGGAACTGGAAGAACAGGGCTACCTGACGCTTAGAGGAAAAGTTCCGACAAAGTATTTTGTGAAGCGTTTCTACGGTGTGGAAGATACTTGTGAGATTCCACAGTGTTAGTGATTTCATGAGCTGTCACCAGATTGCTCACATCAGTTGACGCTCACTT
>OAUG01000048.1_pt1 | contig 84407 bp, 75 predicted proteins | sample 1476141 | NCBI WGS metagenome assembly OAUG01 (sample SAMEA2580007, study PRJEB22360) | human gut metagenome | biome: human gut; feature: human-associated habitat; material: faeces | place: Denmark | collected 2008/2010 | reverse complement strand
ATCTATTTCATTTTTATTAAATAACATTTTTAATAAAAGTACATATATTTTTATTTTCGGATATTTTCTTTAATTAAATGAAATATATTTATTAAAACAAATAAATTACATTCAATTAAATCAGAAGGAAACAGATTGTAGCAAGTGAAGAAAAAAACAGCTCTTGAGTGATATTTTCTCAAGAGCTGTTTTTCTATTTTATTTCAAAAGCGGTTTGCGTTGTGGGGTTATTACTTAATAAGGTATTTTTATACAGTAAATAGTACGCTGCCGCTGACCAACTAAAGTTTTTCGTACTTAGGCCTTTCCCTGTTAGTGGATCATAATTTTCATGAATAGGTCCTTCTCCCATCAATCCTTCGGCATGTAAGAAGAGTTTTTGTGTCATTTCTTTCGCTTCTTTTGTATAGTCATAGTTTTGAAGAGCTTCTACACCAAACAAGGCTTGATCAAGCCAAACTGGTCCCCGCCAATATTTCGTTGCAGCAAATTTTTCATTGTCTTTGGATGCTGTTGGGAATGGCATAAAGGTATTGAACATTTCTTGATTCATCATGTTTTTCTTAACTGCCGCCGCCTGTTCTTTGGTCGCTACTTTTGCCCAGAGCGGCAACCAGCCTTCTGTTCCTTTGCCACGATTGACTAACAATTTTGTTTTCGAGCCGTCTTCATTTATTTGTAAGTCATAGAAGAAGCCGGTTTTTTCATCAAACATATTTTCTTGAATATATTTTTTTAGTTTCTTCGCTTCTTTTTGATAGTTCTTATAGTCCTCTTTTTTGCCTAGTTCTTCTGCTATCGAAGCTAAATAGCCCTTTTCAGCGTAGAGATACGCATTCAAATCCACTGATTCTTGATTAATCGAATACCCCACTACTTTTCCTTTATTTTTGTTTTCAAAAACTTTAACTCCGACGTCGCCTTTGCCCACACCTTCTTTGTCAAACCGTGTAGCGTTATCCATGCCACTTTCCCACGCGGCTGCTTCAATAACAGCATCATCGTCCACTTTAGGTTGGCCATTTTTATCTTTAATGATTTGATCCTTGTCGTCTTTTTGCCAGTGGGCATCACTGACCATGCTTCCATATTCTGCTATCCCATTTTTATTGTGGTCTCTGTTGGTATACCACCAATTATGATAAGCCACAAGTTTGGGATACATTTCTTTTAAAAATTCCTTATCTTTGGTTTCTTGATAAATATGCCAAACTGCCCATGCAGCCAATGGTGGTTTAGAATTTCGTTCATTCCAGTTGCCACCTTCACCACCACGCGCACTGTCTTGATTGTAAAAGACAGCATCAATGATCGCTCCTGCATCTTGTGGACGTACGGTATCATCTTTTTGAATTTGATAATCAAACAAGGCCCGCATATTATTTTTAGCTAACTCAGGATTAAAATCAGCCGTTGCTACATCCGCTTTCCACGAATCCCAAGCCCACATACCAATAAACCATTTATAAGACATGGACGGAACAATCCCGTCATGCTTAAAGGCACCTGCCGCACTTCGCCAATTAGTATTAATCGTTTCAATCGATTTGACTAGCGCATTTTGATATTCAGGAAATTCTGCTGTTTTCTTTTGATCAAACGTTTTATCTAGATATCCTTGCCATCTTTGCTTGTTCTCTTTGAAATAGCGCGCCGCATTTTTGGTATATTCGGGTGCTTGTTGTTGTTCCTTTGCCTCTTCTTCTTTTGTAAAAGTATAGCTTTCTGTCGTATAGGTGTTGTACGTTTGTTTAGGCTTCAATTCAATTGGTTCAGCGGTTGCTGTATAATTCCGATTATCAATTTTTGTTGAAACTTTATCCGCGTGATGAATCGTATATTTTGTGTCTTTCGTAGCAAAATAATTCCACGTTTCTCTGACTTCACCAAAATTCACTTGAATGTCATTGTCTTTAGCAGTTAAACGAGTGCCAATATCTAAGGTTTCCGTTCCCTCTTGAATTTTGTCAAAGACCGCACCTGTCCAGCTTGCTTCAAGTGACAAGGGCTCTTCACCAGTGTTTTCAAGTGTCGTTTGGATAAGCGCCGTTCGATTGCTGACAAAAATTAAAGCTAAATGAATCGTTAGATCGTCTAATTCATAGGTTTGCTCTAGGCGCCCAGGATAATAAGACAGGTCCATGCGGTTGCTTTGGCTTAAATCATAGGTTTCTCCCGTTTTTTTATTTTTGACCGTTAATTTGTTTAAACTTGCCGCCAAGTTTACTGGATATTCTTCCGCAATAATCAATGGCCCCGCAAAACCACCCAGTAGCTCTTTATTGCTTTTTTCAGGTAAATAGTAGCCATGCCATGCACCTAAATCAGAAAAATTATTAAAATAATTGGTATCGTATACGCCATTCGTCCGTTCGGTTGGTGATGCACTCACATCTAAAACATTCGCAAATTCATCAACTTTTGTTCTTTCAACACTTGCTTGCACTTCCCCGCTTAACGCAAAACAGCTGACTACGGTGATTCCTAACGCTAACCAAGTAGACACCCGTTTCTTTTTTGATAAACCCTTCATAAAACCCCTCCTATAAAAATGATAGCGCTTTATACACTGATTTATTATCAGCAAGGACTATGCCAAACGGAGTGTATCCCTTTTCATTATTGAAAGATTCCACTTTCTCTAGAAAAAAAGCGACCGTATTGAAGTGTATTGATCAAAAAATAACAAGTGTATCGATAGTGTATTTAGTTTATGCTTGATTCTGTTTTATTTTCGTAGCTTCCACAAATTTTTCAGTAATTTTTTGCGGTCGTGTAATAACAGATCCCACCACCACGCTATAAGCACCTAGCTCCAGAACACGTTGGACTTTTGCTGGCGTATCAATCATTCCTTCTGCAATGATTGGTGTAGTAAAATGCTTCTTTGCTTCTCTTAACAGTTCAAAATCATTTTGTTCAATCCGCTGATTTTCACTTTGCGGCGTATAGCCGACTAACGTTGTGCCAATATAATCAAAGCCTAACTCCGCCGCTTCAATCATCTCTTCCAGCGTGGAACAATCTGCCATCCATTCTTGGTTAGGATACTTTTCTTTTATTCTTTTGAAAAATGTGGCTAACGTTTCGCCATTTGGTCGTTTCGAATGGGTTGCATCGAGAGCGATAATTTCTGGCTGAACAGCCATTAATTCATCTACCTCACGCATAGTTGCGGTAATATATACTTCTGCGTCAGGATAATCTCGTTTAATAATCCCAATGATTGGTAAATCTACCTCTTTCCGGATTGCTCGAATGTCTACCACAGAATTTGCTCGAATGCCTTTAGCCCCTCCTTGTTTAGCGGCCAAAGCCATCTTGGACATGATAAAAGAACTATGCAACGGTTCGTCTGCCAACGCTTGGCAAGAAACAATTAATGCCCCTTTGATTTCTTTATTCAACATTGATCCCTCCAATTTAAAAGCGATTACAAACACAGTATACCTACAACAGCTGAAATATGCCACTCTCCCAAATAAGAACAAACGTTTCACGTGAAACAAAAGAAAGCAAGCGGTTAAGGCTTGCTTTCTTTTGACTTATTTTTAATTTTTATGACCCTCTAAATAATCATACCCAAAATGTGCATACGCAAATGGCGTTGCAATTCGTCCTCGTGGTGTTCGTTTAATGAAACCTTTTTGAATAAGATAGGGTTCATACATATCTTCCACCGTTTCGGTTTCTTCACCGATATTTACAGACAAGGTACTTAAACCAACTGGACCGCCGCCGTATAAATCAATCATTGTTTTCAACAATTTTTGATCGACATAATCCAAGCCTTGATGGTCCACTTGCAGCAAGGTTAACGCTTTGTCTGCAATCGCTCGGTCGATTTTGCCATCTGATTGGACTTGGGCAAAATCACGGACACGTTTTAACAAACGATTAGCAATTCGGGGGGTTCCTCTTGAGCGGCGCGCAATTTCAAAGGCACCTTCCTCAAAAATCTCCGTTTGAAAAATATCCGCGGAACGGAGAACGATTTCTTTTAAATCCTGCTCTTGATAATACTCCATGTGAGAAATAATCCCAAAACGATCTCGTAATGGCGCTGAAAGCATCCCTGCCCGTGTGGTAGCGCCCACTAAAGTAAAAGGCGGTAACGGAAAATGAACGGGATGTGCCGTGGTTCCTTGACCGACCATGATATCAATGTAAAAATCTTCCATTGCGGAATACAGCATTTCTTCCACCACTCGCGGCAAACGATGAATTTCATCGATAAATAACACATCACCAGGCTCTAATTCGTTCAAAATAGCGACTAAATCTCCCGCCCGTTCGATGGCTGGTCCACTTGTGGTACGAATGTTCACATTCATTTCATTGGCGATGACCATCGCCATTGTCGTTTTCCCTAAACCTGGCGGACCATAAAGAAGAGTATGATCCAACGCTTCATTCCGATTTTTCGCCGCTTCAATATAAATCGTTAGTTCTTGTTTTACTTTGTCTTGACCAATATATTGTGCTAAAAATTGTGGACGTAACGATTTTTCAATTGAAGCTTCTGCTTCTTGACTTGCAGCTGAAAGCAACCGTTCTTCTTCTGTCATCGTTATTCCTCCTTAGCGTTTCATCATGAATTTTAACGCATTGCTTAAATAAACATCTGTCGTTGTCTCACCTAACGCTTCCAATTGCTTAGTGATACGCTTAATCTCTCGGTCACTGTAGCCTAGGGCACTTAATGCTTCTAACGCTTCTGCCAATGCTTGATTGCTTGTTGTCACCGCTTCGGTTGCGGTCATGGCCGCAACCGCTGCTTCGGAAGACTCTAATTCGCCTAATTTTCCTTTTAAATCTAAAATCATTTGTTGGGCTGTTTTCTTGCCAACACCTGGGAACTTCGTTAAATATGTAACATCTTCCCCTTCAATTGCATTGATTAAACCACCATGATCAGCCACAGAAGCCATGATAGCTAAGCCACTTTTAGGGCCAATTCCAGAGACACTGATTAATTTTAAGAACAATTGTTTTTCTTCTAAACTGCCAAAACCAAATAAAAGTTGTGCATCTTCCCGCACGACTTGGTGAAGATATAGTTTAATATCCGTATCCATTTTTCCTGAATAGCGATACGGGTTATCGACTGAAATCTGATAGCCAATGCCATTTGTTTCAACGACAATATAGTATGGGCTAACAAACGTTACTTTTCCAATAATATATTCGTACATGTTGTCACCTTTCCAATTGCTGATTGCGTACATATGTTCCATTTTAACACAAAGCATCAAAAAGCCATAGCGGAGAATTTTTTATCATCGACCTTGGCTACATCTATTTGTTACTTTTCGCTCACTAGGGAATTAAAAAGTGCGTACTGTTTTTTTTAACATGCTTGCGTAATAATAGCGGTAGCTTCAAAAAAATAACCAAAAAGGAGACTACATACATGAAATTAAGTATCTTAGATCAATTAACGGTTCCTAAAAATCAATCAGCAAGCGACACATTACAAGAAGCCAAAGAGCTCGCTCAATTAGCGGAAAAACTTGGCTACACAAGAATTTGGTATGCCGAACATCACGGCTCAGACGCCTTTGCCAGTGCAACGCCAGAAATTTTAGTTGCACATATTGCTAGTGCCACCGAAAAAATTCGTGTTGGCGCGGGTGGCATCATGACCATGCATTATGCGCCATTTAAAGTCGCAGAAACGTTTAAAACGTTAGCAGCTTTATATCCTGATCGAATCGATTTAGGCATGGGCCGCTCGCCTGGTGGCAGCCCTTTAACTACGTTGGCGTTAAATAATGGTCAGCCACCTCAGCTAGACCAATTTGATAAATTACCTGAAATTTTACTCTTTTTAAGAGAGGAATTTCCTGAAGATCATTTATATTCTAAAATTTCAGCTGTTCCGCGGGAAGTTCTATTACCACAACCCTGGTTACTAGGTGCTAGTAAAGAAAGCGCACGTTCAGCTGGTGAATATGGCATTAATTTTTCCTTTGCGCAATTTATTCATGGACATTTGCCCAAAGAAGTATTGTCCGCATATTACAAGCATTTCCGACCAGTAACTGAACAACAAGAGCCGCAAGTGAGCGCTGCGTATTTCACTTTTGCCGCCGACACGAAAGAAGAAGCAGAATACCATGCGGCTAGTTTTGAGCATTATATCTTTGCCACCGAACATGGGCTTCCAAATAAATTTTTATCGCCAGAAGAAGCACTAGCTTTCCCTTACAGTGAAATGGACAAACTGGTTTTAGAACAAAATAAACAACGCTTTGTCATTGGCAGTAGCCAAGAAGTTGCGGAGTTTTTCCACCAACAAGAAGAACTAGGGTTGACAGAAGCGATGCTAATCACTCCAGGTTATGACAAACAAACGCGCTTTCAATCATTTGAACGCCTAGCAAAAGAATTATTATAGAAAGGAAATGAGAAATGTTAGAGGTTTTAAAAAGAATTAATACGCTTGCACAAAAAGAGCGTGAACAAGGCTTAACATCTGAAGAACAAGCTCTTCGTGTCGATTTGCGACAAGAATATTTGCGGACCATTCGTGAACAATTCAATAAAACATTAATGGGCGTCACTATTTATGATCCTACTGGTGAAGATGTGACCCCAGAAAGATTAAAAGAAGAACAGCAGAAATATTTTGATTAAAAGAGACACAGAACAGTCGATTTGACTATTCTGTGTCTCTTTTTAACTACTCTTCTGTCACATATGTCCACTTATAATCATATTGTGCGCCAGCACCATGGGCAACGACGCCTTTCACTTCTTTACTGCGTAGATGGGCAGTCGCCTTTTGATAAAGTGGTGCTAAAGCGGTCTCTTCACCAATCAATAACTTCTCAGCCTTAACCATGTCTTCCCAACGTTTTTCAGGATCTGAAGCATCTCTTGTGGCTGAAGCCTCGATCAACTCATCGTAGGCTTTACTTGAAAAACGCCCGCGATTATAGTTATTGCCAGTGACAAAAAGGTCTAAGAAACTACTTGGATCTGCGTAATCCGCAGCCCAACCACCTAAGATTGTCTCAAAATCGCCGCGACTACCTCGATCAATTCGAACTGAAAACGGCACTGGGCTCACTGTTACATCAATGCCCTCTAAAGTATCCTTTAACGTACCTTGAATATATTCCGCTAACTTTTTCGTAGAATCGACATCATCGGCAACAATATCCATTTTGAGTGTTGTTATACCCAATTCTTTCTTCGCTTTTGCCCAATATTCTTTTGCTTTTTCTGGGCTATATTCAACAATTTTTTTATTTTCATCAGCAAAATCTTTGTCATCTGTCGGCGAATAAGACATCCCTTCTGGAATTAAGCCGGTAGCGACTACTGAGCCGTCGCCTAAAATTTTATCTACTAATGCGTTGCGATCAATCGCTGCTGAAATTGCTTTGCGTAAATTCACATTATTATACGGTGAATTTTTATCTCGCTGATTAAATTCCAAATAGCTGGTTCGTGCTTCTTTTTCGATAACCAATTCTGGATCCTTCGCCATTTGCTGGGCCAATTCGCCGCTTAAAATAACATCGTCTGCCTGGCCATCTTGGAATAAGTTCAAGGCAGTTGGCGCCTCCTTGACAACATCAAAATTGATTTTATCTAATTTGACATTGTCTTTATCCCAATAGTTTTCATTTTTTTCCAAAGTCCAATTGGTATCTGAGCCAGCCCCTTCAAAGTTAGCTAAGACAAACGGACCATTATAGACTGCTTTTTCACTGGAAGCAGCGTAATCTTTGCCATATTTCTCTACGGTTGCTTGATGTTGCGGGAAAAATAGTGGAAAGGCCAGTAAATAATCAAAATATGGTGTTGGTTTTGCCAGTTTAATTTCTAGCTCGTAATCTCCGTTTGCTTTAATGCCTAATTCAGAGACTGGTTTCTTACCAGCTACAATATCTGCGCCGTTTTCAATCATTTCTAGAAAATAAGCATACTCAGCGCCAGTCTGAGGATCTGCTGTACGTTGCCAACTAAAAACATAATCGGCAGCTGTGACAGGATCACCATTGGACCATTTTGCTTCTTCTCTTAGTTTCACTGTGTACGTCAGACCATCATCACTGACTTGCACTTTTTCTTTAGCCCCTGCTGGTTGCGGCTTGCTTTTATCATCTAAACGATAAATTCCTTCATACGCATTATTCAGTGCCGTAAAACTAATTGTATCTGTTCCTAAAGATAAATCTGCAGAAGGCATTTCTTGTTGAACTACTACTTTAAATTCTTGTTTAGCGGCAGTTTTCTCTGATCCGCCCTTTGCTTTTTCGGCGCCAGCTCCCCCATCGCCACCACAAGCAGCTAAAACTAACAGCGTTGTTAAACTTAACCCGATAAGTCCTTTTATACGTTTACTTTTCATGCCTTTCTCCCTTCACAGAAAAAACTCTTCATTTTTTAATTTTTAGAATATTCTTATAATACTAAAATTAAAAACAAATGGCAAGCGTTAAAATAAAAAAAGAACCAATCCCGAAGGACGGTTCTTAAAAAATGACTAACTAGCTTTGTTACGTCGTTTATAAATATACCAGCCAGAAGAAGAAAGTCCAACGAACAGTAAACCATATAACGCAAGCGTTTCTGTTTCTGTACCCGTTTTAGGTAAAAAGCCGCCATACTTTTTCTTCTCTGTTACGGATGGATTGCTCTGTCTTGCTCCCGCTTGGTTTTGTTTATTGGTTGCTACTGGTGTTTCTGGTGTTGGATCTGGTGTTGGCGTCTCTCCTCCACCGATTAACTCTTTGTAAGCTTCTTCCGAAATAGAAACAATTCGTTCGCCTGGGAATGGTTCTTTATATTGTGCTAAATCAATCGTCGTTGCTGCACGATACAACCGCAAGCTGGTTGCACTTTTCAAGTATTCAATCAAGACAGCATCTAGTGAAATCCCTTCTTCTCGTTCACCACCTAGCATATCGTAACCATCACCACCAGCAGCTAAGAAATCATTGGTAGCCATCCGGTATTGTTTCTTCTCATCCAATGGTTCAAACTTTTGCGTTTGCCGATTTTTAATTTCTATTCCTAATACGCGACTACCAACAATCGTTTGTCCTGTTTCATTGCCTTCGTCACTAGCCAAGCGAGTACCTGGTTTTGTGGAATCATAGTGGATACGAATGGAGCTTGAAACATGTAGGAAACCACCATTTGCGCCAAGTTTTGGTTGGCCAGCATCATCTAGTAAAATTGTGCCATTCTCATCTTTTTGTGGAATCGAACGAACAGACATTTCAAACATTTCTTTAACTTGAGCGCCGGTTACTTGAATTTGCGCAATGCTATTGCCAAAAGGTAACACAGCAATGACATCCCCAACTTTAATTGGCCCTTGTTTAATATCAGCGCGAATGCCGCCACCATTGGTTACTGCAAAATCAGCAGGTTGACTAAACGCGTCTTGCCCATATGACATAATCGCATCACCAATCAAATTCCCTAAGTTGGTCTCTCGTGTGCGCACATTTTCTCGTTGTCCATCCAATGTGAATGGAATATAATTGACAATTACTTTTTCATTTTCAGCGTTAAAATTCGTACGTGCTTCATCAACGATGGCTTTAACTGCCGGGTTTTCTGACAATTCTAGCAACTCTGCTGCTGAAATCAATTTTGCTGTTTTCTTAGTTGGTTCACTCTCTGGTGCTGTGACGATCCCAACATTATTTAAATAATTACCTGTTTGAGCATAGATCACTTTGCCATAACGTTTGCCACTTTCGACGGCTGTATGCGAATGTCCATCAATCACATTAATATCCAACTCAGGATATGTTTGACTAAGGGTTTCTGCTAGCGTATCACCCCGCCAGATATGCGGCGTCGTTTCATCTACGCCTAAATGCCCAGTAACTACGAAAGCTTGAATATCCGCGTACTTCTCTTTAATTTCATTAATCACTGCTTCTACTTCTGGAATCGGGTCTTTAAATGTCACCTTCTCCACGTTTTTCGGGTGTGTTTTCGTTGCTGTTTCTGGGGTCGTCACACCTACAATGGCAAACTTTTTCCCGGCTTTTTCTACGATTGTATACGGATCAAAAACCCGTCCACTGCCATCTTTGTAATACGTATTACTAGATAAAATCGGAAAATTCAGTTGGTCTTTATAACCTAGTGCAATCTCTAAACCAAAATCAAACTCGTGATTTCCCACCGCCATGGCATCATAACCAACTTCATTCATTGCTTTGGCCATATCCGCGCCTTAACTGGGTTTTATCGAAAAATTTTACTCTTTAATGAAAATAGTGAAATAAGACTAACCAAATAGTTTGTTTATTATAATGTCCTTATACGTATTTTCTCCAGTTATTATAGAGACAGTCCCCTCAAGTCCATGTAAAAATTTATCCTGGTTTCCTTTAATCGTAGCATACGCCCAATAAAAATTTCCATTTTCCGTTTGTTTCGGTTGCACAGAAAGACTCTGGATCTCTCCAAAAATTACTTTTTTTCTATTATCATTTGTGCTATTAATTGTAAATCGTATTTTTTGACCTTCATGTATATTACTTATCTCACTACTTGGTATTGATATATTAAGATTAACATTAAGAGTATCACCCGTATTAATCATTTCTCCTAGTTCTGTCCCCTCAGGGACAACAGAGCCAACTTTTATATTTTCTGAAAGTTCAAATGTCCCATCCGATGGTGCAGTTATCGTATTTTTTTCTAACATATGTTCATATTTAACTAAATTTTTTTTTTCGCTTTCTAAATCTGTTTTGACATTTGAATTCTCAATTTCAGCTTCAGAGATTATATTGTTCTTTTCATTTTCAAAATTTATTTTGTTTAGTTCGATTTGCTTATATCCTGTTTCTATCAGTGTACTTAACTGATTTTTTTCGTCTGATAAAGCTTCTATCTCAGTACTTAATGCACCTATAGATGAATAACTAGCAGACTTGTGTGAATTTTTTATAGATTCCAGGGAATCATTACTACTATTTTTGACTGCTTCTTCAAAATTCACCAGTGATTCTTTAAGCTTAGGATCCGTAGGAGCATAGTTATTAAACTCTCCATCAATGTATTTAATGAAGTTTTTGTAGTCATTAATTTGTGTATTCTTCATACTTATACTATCATCTATAGTACTAACTTTATTATTTGAATGATTAATTTCATCATACTTCATACTATCTTCCAAAGAATAACTTTCTACTTTATTTAAATATTCTTTGAATTTACTATGATATCCGAACTTATTATCTTTTAATTTATCTTCGCTTTTATTAACACTAGCCAAAAATTCATTTAAATATACTAATTCTTCTTCTTTTTCTTCAATTTTTTTATAGATTGAATCTATTTCTGTTTTCAAAACAGTAGTATCGAATTCTATTAAAACATCACCTTTTTTGATAAAATTTCCATTCTTCACATTTATATTTTTAATTTCTGTATTGGATGGACTTACTATTTGGGTACTTATATCTGGAATGTCTAAAACACCGTACGTTTCTATGTAAGTTTCTTTTTTTCCCAGAGAAAGGAATATAGCAATAGACACCAGAAGGAATAGGAATGGATAAACAATAAAAGCACTCGTTGATCCTTTTTTTTTGGCTAACAATTCAGCACTCGTTTTTATATAACTCATATCGTTCATGGAGACCACCTCAAATTTTTCATTTAATTAAATATCTTCCACATATTTTTATATTTGCCATCATGATTTATTAAAGCTTCATGTGTGCCTTCTTCTACAATAGTTTTGTCTTCTATCACAAATATTTTGTTTGCATTTTTGATTAGAGATAATTTATGAGCTATAGCAATCAATGTCAAATCATTTATTTTAAAAAGGTTATCAAATATCAATTTTTCAGTAAAACTGTCAATATTGCTAGTCGATTCGTCTAAAAGAAGGATTTTAGGATTTCTTAAAATTGCACGTGCAATTGCTAGCCGCTGTTTTTGCCCACCAGAAAAATTGGAACCGTTCTCCTCCACTAAACTCCCATATCCCAATGTTAAATTTTCAATTTCTTCATGAATGCAGGCTAATTTGCATGCTTCAATAATATTTTTTAATTCAATATTTTCTTCCAAACCAAAAGTTAAATTTTCATATATGGTCCCGTTAAACAAAAAGTTTGTTTGAGGTACCATAATTAAAGATTTTCTTAGCGCTTCTTTTTGTATATTCTTTATTGAATAACCATCAAATAGAATGTCCCCTTCACTTATATCGTAATAACCAACAAGAAGTTTAGCCAATGTCGATTTTCCCGAACCACTTCTCCCTACAATTGCTATTTTTTCTCCTTGTAATATCTCTAGGTTAATATCAGATAAGCATTCTCTTTGCATTGGATAGTGAAAATTTAACCCTTTAACTTGAATATTTCCAGAAATATTGTTAATACTAATTCTCTCTTCATTTTGATTTTTTTATTCTATTTGCTCCATTATTTCGGATAAACGATCAGAGGCTACTTTGGCAGATTGTAATTGAGGTTGTAGATTTATTATATTTAGTAATGGATTCGTAAAATAAGAAAGTAAAATATTAAAAGTAATTAATTGTCCTACACTTAAATCTCCTTTAATAACAAATTGAGATCCTATCCATAAAACCACAATATTCATTGTTAATTGAACTAGTTGCTTGAAAAACATCTGAGTAGTATCCAGTTGTACTGTTTTAAACGAAGCATTAATATATGATAAAAATAAATTATCGACTTTTTTACTCGCTGCCTTTTCTCCTTGTAAAGACTTTATTGTTTCTATTCCATTGAAGCTTTCGATTATAAACGAATTTAGCAAAGCATTTTCTTCCATTTCTTTATGGTTATAACTATCATATTTTTTCAAGAAAAAAGTTATGATAATTGTATAGAATGGTATCGATACTAAAGCTATGCCAAATAAAGTACTATTTTGGAAAAACATGATTAAAGAAATGACGATGACCATATTTACATCTAATATCATTGTGAGTATTGAAGATCCTAAAGTATTAATTATTTTATTAGCATCAGAAAACCTAGAAATTATTTCTCCAGATGTTCTAGTAGAAAAAAAGTTAAATGGAAGTTTTAATACATGGTTGTAATAACTTAGCATGATTCTGATACTCATTCTATTTCCAAAGATAACCAATAGATATGTTTTTATAAAATTAAAAATCACTTCAAACAAATGGACAATTACAACCCCTAGTGAAATTAATGCTAATGTTTTAATAGATCCTGAAGGAATTATTGAATCTATCAATATCTGAAAATAAAACGAGGCTATAATTCCTAGAATAGTTATTACAGTAGCTGCGACAACTATCTGAGCAATTAGTCCTTTATCTTTCAATGTTTGTTTAAAAAATGTTCCCAACGAATTTTTTTTATCTTTTATTTGAATATATTGTTCTGTGGGAACAGTAAATATGATATATTTCGTCCATACTTCTTTAAACTCTTCTTTTGAAATTTTCTTTAAGCCTTCTGCGGGGTCTGAAATCAAAATTTTGTCTTTATAAACTTTATGAACAACCACAAAATGAAGAAGCATTCCATCTTTCAAGATATGGGCAATGGCTGGATAAGGTAAACTATCATCTTCAAAAATTTCCATATCAGCTTTAATGGCCTTTGCCTCAAAATTATACTCTTCAAGACCTTTTACAATCCCTAACAGGTTGGTACCTGTATTACTTGTACCGATAGTCTCTCTAATTCTAGATATACTTACATCAGATTTATACTGTTTTAATACAGTTAAGATACATGCTGCCCCACAATCCTTTAAATCATTTTGTTTTACTGACTTATACTTTTTCAAAAAGTATACCTCTACTTTCCGTTAAATTAACTAAAATGTCTTCTAAAAGTAAGTATCTCTGATCCTCTAAATCTTTTAAGATACTAATATAGTATTCTGCTTTTGTTGTATTTTTAGATATACCTTGAGATAAATCCTTAATTTCATTAAAAAATTTCACACATAATTTCTCGTATATTTGATTATTCGAAATTTTAATTTGATTCAATATTTTCACACAATTTACTATAGTGTCCGTTTCTCCAATTTCGAATAAATAAGCAATTCTTGCCATAATTATATGTATAAAAATATTCTCATTTTTTTCATAGTTATAATAACTATTACTTTTCTCAATTAATTTTTTAAACATATAATGATTAAATTCTGGAGAATATATATTCATTGTGTTAGCTAAAAAAACAATATCAAAATAGGCTAACTCGTCTAACTCGTAGAAGAATGAAGTTAGATAATTCAGTTTATTTTCATTTGAATTTCCATTTTTTAATATTTCCAAGTAAATTTCACTTAGATAGAGTACGTTTTTTTGTTTGTATGAAATATCTTTTAGTTTTGAAATATTACTGATAAAATTTTTTAAATATTTCAAATCGTTCCTTCTATAACTACTTATGATTGCAGTTAATTGATTTACAAACTTATCATCTGTATAATTATTAGCAGTGAAAGAAATTTCTTTCAAAGCGATATCATTGTATTTTATTAACTTCAGAAATTTTGATAAGCTAATATCAATTTCTCCATTAACAAATCTATAATAATTAGACTTAGACATAACGCCATGTAAAGCTTTCGTGATTGATCTGTTTCTATTTTTAATTAACGAACCAACTATTTTATTAATATTATTAACCTCCATAACACTCCTCCTTTAATTTTTGCACATTTGCAACCCTTTTCATTTTGGTGATATTTATAGTATACAATAAACTTGTAATTAAAAAAATACCAAAAAGGAGGAAATGTAATGAGTCAATTAGGATTTTTAGAAAACCAGTATCAAGCTGTCACTTTAGAGGATATGTATGACATCAATGGTGGAATTATAATTACTCTAGGTGGTGTGACTTTAGTATTAACTGCTAAAGCGATTGCTGGTGGAGTTGCCCTGATTAGTGCCATAATCGGTGGAGCTTATGGAGCTGGTTATGTTATTGGTAAAGGTTGGGCTTACGTAAAATAAGAGAGGACGAGTGAATAGTATGAATAACCTAAATTTTTTAGATGAGCGTTATGTCGCTGTTGAAAGTGACGAATTGTATGATGTTAATGGTGGTTTAATCATTACAATTGCAGGTATTACATTTGTCGGTTGGAAAGCTGCTGCTTTAATTGCTGCTGGTGTAACAACGATTGGTGGAGCTGCTGCTTTAGGATTTTGGAATGGCTACAATGAAACAAAAAAGAAGTAGGTGATCTAGGTGCTTAAAATATTTAACAAAGAGCTCAATATTACTAATATACTTTCATTAATTATTATAATCATGGGAATACTGATTGTTTCTCTACAAGCATATTATTATTTTAGATATGGCTCTCAGTTTGTGGATGGTATTACAATAGTTGGTGTAGGAATTCTTTGTTTAGGGTACTATAATCTTTTTATAAAATAGCTTACTAAAATGAGAGTGTGACAATAATCAGATTTTTTCTGACTATTGTCACACTCTCGTTCTTTTTTATTTGAGATTAATCCTTCATATAAGGTAACTTTTTAGCATAGCCTTCTTTATTCACTTGACGTGCCCGGGCAATCGCCAAATCTTCTGAAGGGACATCTTCTGTGATGGTTGAACCAGCAGCAGTCACCGCATGATCACCAATCGTGACTGGCGCAACAATGTTCGTTGCAGAGCCAATAAACGCGTGATCACCCACGACTGTTTGGTGTTTATTTTTGCCATCATAATTAACAAAAACAACGCCGCAACCGACATTAATATCTTTGCCTAATGTTGCATCACCAACGTATGTTAAATGGCCCACTTTTGTGCCTTCATCGATTGTTGCATTTTTTACTTCCACGAAGTTACCAATGTGTACGTTTGCCCCCACATCTGCTTTAGGACGTAAATGTGCATACGGACCCACATCGGCCCCCTCGCGAACCACACTTTCTTCAATCACAGACTGTTTAACAACCACTTGATTGCCGATGTGACTATCAACGATTTCTGAATGTGCGCCAATCCAGCAATCTTCGCCAATCACTGTTTTTCCTTTGATAGTGACTCCCGCTTCAATGACTGTGTCTGAACCAATTACCACGCCTTCATCAATATACGTTGTGTCTGGATCAATAAATGTAACACCATTTCGCATATGCATTTCATTTAAACGACGATGCATAATTTTATTAGCAGTGGATAAAGCAACACGATCATTTACACCCATTGCTTCGTCAAAGTCTGCCATTTGGTAAGCAGCGACAGCTTTGCCTTCTTTTTTCAAAATTTCAATGATATCTGTTAAATAGTATTCCCCTTGTGTGTTGTTTGTATCTGTTTTCGCTAACGCTTCAAACAATGATTCATTATCAAAACAGAAGGTTCCCGTATTAATTTCTTGAACACGTGCTTCTTCTTCACTGGCATCTTTTTGTTCCACGATTCGTTCAACAATGCCCACATGGTCACGAATAATTCGACCATAGCCTGTTGGGTCTTCCGCATGCGCTGTTAAAATAGTCGCACTTGCATTCTTACCTTGATGGTAATCGAATAAATTTTTCAAGGTTTCTGCAGTTAATAACGGCGTATCCCCTGTAATAACTAATGTTGTTCCTTGTTTACCACCTAATAACTCTTGTGCTTGCATGACTGCATGCCCAGTTCCCAATTGTTCAGCTTGTAAGGCATATTGACTACGTTCGCCTAAATGGCTTTTAATCATTTCCGCCCCATGTCCAACGATTGTCACGATTTCTGTTGGTTCTGTTTGTTCTACTTGATCTAAAATATGTTCGACCATTGGTTTACCAGCAACTGGATGCAATACTTTATAAAGTTTAGATTTCATGCGTGTTCCTTTACCAGCTGCTAAAATAATTGCGTATCTATTTTCCACGTTTGCCACCTCAAATTAACTAAATTGTTTGATTTTCTTCTAAATCGTCCTCATTATACCTTTTCTAGTTTATCTTACTCTTTTGTCTTTTTCAACAAAATAAGGCATTTAAAAGGTAGACCAATTTATTTTCTCATCTTTTTTTAAAGGAATAAAACAGAAAAAAAGAACCTGAAAATGGAATGGACCATTTCCACGCTCTTTTTCAAATTATTTCTCTGTGAAATAGTTTCCTGGGACTACGCTAATCGTTTTTGTTTGTGTATCCACATCTTCCACGTACAATAGCGAAGTGTAGTCATCGATTGCACGACGGCCATTGAATTTTGACTCAGCAAAAACGGTAATGCCCACAAGTTCTGCTTCAAATTCTTCAATCATACTCTTCATACCATTGACGGTGCCGCCGCCTTTCATGAAGTCATCCACGACTAAAACTTTTGAGCCGCGTTTTAAGCTGCGTTTTGAAAGTTCCATTTTTTCGATACGTTCTGAAGACCCTGATACATAGTTCACGCTCACCGTTGAACCTTCAGTAATCTTAGAATCGCGACGAACAATCACAAACGGAACATTTAAGTAATAAGACACAGCTTGCGCAATTGGCACTCCTTTAGTCGCAACGGTCATTACCGCATCAATTTGTTTGCCTAAATATTTAGAAGCAATAATCCGGCCCACTTGTCTTAATAAATTCGGTTCCCCAAGTAAATCTGAAAGATAAACATAGCCCCCAGGTAATAAGCGATCTTGTTCTGACAAACGATCACACAAATCCATAATCAACTGCTCCGCTTCCTCATAAGGAATTTCAGGGATAAAGCGGACACCGCCTGCAGCGCCTGGAATCGTTTCTAAAATACCTGTTCCACGTTCTTTAAATGTTTTTTTAACAATTGCTAAATCTTCACTAATGGAAGACTTGGCAGATTGGTATCGGTCAGCAAAATATGTCAAAGAAACCAATGTATGGGGATGATCTAAAAGATATTGGGTCATATCGATTAATCGTTCACTTCTCCGAATTTTCAAATTCGTCACTCCTTTTCATTCTATCGTTCCTTATTATAAGGGGTTTAACCGAAAAATTCGAGGATTTTTTTCAAATAACTGAAAATAGTTCGCCATTTCTTTTAAAAAAAAGAAATAAAGGAGAAAAACTTTCGTTTTTCTCCTTAGTTTCTTTGCATTTTTTGTTTTCGTTGGACCATGACAACCACTCGGCGATAAATATTGACTAATAAGAATAAACCAATAAAAATTAGGGTAATGCTTGCACTCGGTGGTGTTTCCAAATAATACGAGCTAGTCAACCCTGTTAGCATGCCAATCAAGCCCATAAACACACTGATGATGATCACCGTGTTGAAGCCTTTACCAATTCGCATACCTATTGCAGCTGGTAAGACCATAATTGCTGAAATTAACAAGGCTCCCGCGATCGGAATCATCACAGCAATCGCCACACCAGTAATTACATTAAAAAGCATCGACATCCAATGAATAGGTAGCCCATCAACATGAGCAGTATCTTCATCAAATGTTAAAACATACATTGGGCGTTTAAATAACATAAACAATAGAACTAAAACTACGAATAAAATTGCCAACATAACCACTTGATCCCATGTAATCGTGACGATGGAACCAAATAAATACGATTGAATACTAGCAGCTGAATTGCCTCCTGTTAAATTCATCAAAACTAACGCCAAAGCCAAACCGCCTGACATTAAAATAGCAATCGAAATTTCTGAATAGGTGCTATAAATCATTCGTAAATATTCTAGAATGATTGCAGCCACAATCACGACAATTAAGGTCATTAAATTAGGATTCCAATTAAAAAAGAAGCCTAGTGCCACACCGGCTAATGACACATGTGAAAGGGTATCTGCCATTAAAGATTGTCGGCGAATAACTAGAAAGACGCCGAGCATTGGGGCAATCACTGAGATAAACAGTGCTGCTAAAAAGGCCTTTTGCATAAATGCATAAGAAAGCATTTCTGCCATACGATTCACTCCTTACCGCTAAAATGAACACTACCATTGTAGCGACGTTTAAGCGAATTAATTTTTTAATTCCTGCTTATTTTTTAAATTTTTCCAACATTTCTTTAAGCCGTTCCTTGGCTTTCGTTATTATCGAGCCAGATAACGTTTTATTGGAAACTTTACGTATACGATTCTTCACTCATATGGAAACAACGCCATTTCGAATCTTCTTTGCGGACAAGACGAATTTGACGATCCACATAGGTTTTGATATCTTCATGATCATGCGTAATCATCAAAATAGCTTTTCCATGTTCATGCGCACTGTGTTGCAACAATTGATAAAATTCGTTTCGCGATTGTTCATCCATACCTGTTGTTGGCTCATCTAAAATAAACAAATCTGGATCGGTCGCAAACACTCGCGCTAAACTAATTCGTTGCTTTTGCCCGCCAGAAAGCTCGCCAATTCGTTTGTGGCGCATTTCCCACATGTCCACTGATTTCAAAGCTTTTTCCACATGAAGATGATCTTTTTTCGTCAACGGTTTGAACCAACGATTTCTGGGAAAACGACCTGAACGTACTAATTCAATGACGGTGCTAGGAAAGCCCGCATTGAAAGAAGCGACTTGTTGTGGAATGTAGCCAATACTGATTTTTTCACCAGCACTATTTTTTTTAGCGACCGTAATTTTGCCACTTGTTGGTTTTAATAACCCTAAGGTACTTTTGATCAGCGTTGACTTGGCAGCGCCATTTTCTCCTGTTAAAATAACGAATTCCCCTGGATCAACATAATAAGAAACATCTTCTAAAACAGGTTCATCATCATAATAGAAGGTTAAATTTTCGACTTCAATATAATGCATAAGTTGGCTCCTTTCTGTTGCCAGATTAATGAATGCTTTTTTGTAAAGCAGCGAGGTTTTCTTTCATGACAGACACGTAGTTCTCGCCTGCTTCTTGTTCTTTTTGAGTTAAACTCTCTAAAGGATTCAATACGGCTAATTCGACGCCTGTCTCGTCTGCCAATGTTTTGGCTACTTTTGTAGAAGCCGATGCTTCAAAATAGATCACAGAAACATTGTTTGTTTTAATATATTTTTTTAATTCGGCTAAACGACTTGGCGAAGGTTCTTGGTCTGGAGAAATCCCAGCAATCGGTTCTTGGGTCAAGCCATATTGTTTCGCCAAATAGCCAAATGCAGCATGTTGCGTCACAAAGGTCCGATTTTTAGCGCCTGCAAATGCAGCTTGGTATTCCTTATCTAACGCAGTCAATTTTTCCAAATAAGCAGCGGTATTTTTTTCAAATACGGCTTTTTTCTCAGGATATTTTTTGATAAGCGCATCCCGAATCGCTGTCACTTCTTTTTGCGCTAACACGGGATCTAACCAGACATGCGGATCCAGTTCGTGGGAATGGTTATGGCCTTCATGACCTTCTTCGCCAGATTCTTCCTCTTCTGTTCCTTGCATCAATTGAATGGATTGACTGGCTTCCACGATTGAAACTTTTTTCGTGTCCAAGTTTTCAATAACATTCGGAACCCAAGTTTCTAGCTCTTTACTATTATAAACAAAGACATCCGCATCAGTAATTTTCGCTAAGTCTTTTGCGCTTGGTTCATAATCGTGTGGTTCCGTTCCAGCTGGAATCAACAGCTCAACCTCTCCCTCATCACCAACGACTTGTTTTGCGAAGTCGTACATCGGATAAAAAGTAGTCATTACCGTGAGCTCTTTCTTCTCTTTTGGCGATTGTGTGGTTTGCCCACAACTAGCTAAAAGAAAAGCACTGATTGCTAAAGTAACGCCGATTATCAAACGGCGGTAGATTTTCGTCATGTTCTGTCCTCTTTTCGATTTACCTATTATAAACCGTAATATTTACGATTTGCCAGGAATAATGTACCAAATGGATCACGGGACGTCAAGGAATAAATTTAAAAAAACAACAGAGCGTGGGACAAAAATCACTTTGGGTTTTTGCTCCACGCTCTGTTGTTTTTATTTATTTCAATGTCCGAACCAAATAAACTTCTTCGCAAAAGCCTTTGAGTCCATTATAAATCCGTTGTGCTCGTGTTTTCTTTTCACATAAAGCAAAGACTGTCGGTCCACTGCCGCTCATCAACGCTGCATCAGCGCCGTACTTCAGCATGCGATCCTTGATTTGTTGCACGATCGGATGTCTGGCAATCGTGACACTTTCCAACGCATTGCCAACCGTTTGGGTCATCCCAGTATAATCACCATTTTCAATAGCTATTCTTAGTCCAGCAATATCTGGATGGTGCAATTCATCTACCGCTAAATCATTAAAAACGGTACTAGTAGATACACTAATTCTTGGTTTAACTAACACAATCCAACATTGAGGCATGGTCGGTAATGCTTCAATTTTCTCCCCACGTCCGTTTGCAAAGGCTGTTCCGCCCCTTAAACAATAAGGAACATCCATACCAATTTGGCTGCCAATTTCACAGAGTTCGTCCATCGTCAACCCCAGATTCCACAGCTTGTTCAAGCCTCGTAATGCTGCGGCACAGTCACTGCTCCCCCCTGCTAAACCAGCTGCCACGGGGATACGTTTTTCAATATATATTTTAATTCCTTTATGAATATTATAGGTACGCTTTAATAAGTCAACTGCTTGATAGACATGATTCCGTCGATCCACGGGTAAAAAAGAGCTGTCCGTTTCAATACGAATGATGTCTTCTTCTAGATTTTCAAAAGTTAAATGATCGGCTAAATCTACACTTGCAAAAATAGATTCAACTTCATGATAGCCATCCACACGTTTATGCAGAACATCTAACCCAAGATTAATTTTCGCAGGAGCTCGTTCGATTATTTCCATCGGTTCCCTGATTCACCTTCCTTAATCTTTTGTCTACCAACATTTTAATCTTTTAGATTCTATCATATGTCCATGAAGAAGTACACCGAAGATTGCTCTTTCTCTGACGACAGATGGCTGAAATTAAAAAGAGCTTAGGAACGAAGGGCTCTTCCTTCACTCCTAAGCGGACTTTCTAAATTATACGGCTTGACCGATGAATTCGATTTCAACGGTGCGTGTTAAAACATCTGAATAGCTATAAGATACACGTTCAAATGAGTTCTCGTCTGGATCCAAGTCAACAACAAAAACAGATGGATAAGTCTCCGTTAAGATTCCTTTACGTTCTGTTTGGCGCTTTCTTCCAGTCTGAGCAACTAACATAATTTCACTGCCGATACGGCCTTCCAAATCTTTCTTAATTGACGATAACGTTGTTGGCATTGCATTCACCTCGAGAAACATTATATCACTTTTTTTAAAAAATTTCAAGTTTATCATACTAGAAGTCTGTTTGCAACTACTTTTGCTCGACAAACCGACTGTTTTGTCGAATTTTTATTCATTTTCTAATGTATATTTCATTTTTGCTTTGGCACGATCATAGGCACTTCGGACAGCTGAAAAAGTTCCCCCACGTACTTTAGCGATTTCTTCTAACGTGTAGCCTTTTAAGTATGCATTTAAAATTTGTTGTTCCAACGAGGAAAGACGTGTCGGAAAAGCTGCCAATTTTTCTTGAATCATTAATTGACCTAATGGGTCGGTAGCCGCTGTCCCTAAATAGTCCACTAACTCTTCACCAGCGCTTTCTAATCGTTGTTCCAGAGAAATAGACAAGGTATCTGTTCGCCGCTTATAGGCGCATTGATGGCGAATTAAGCTATGTACGTGATTTTCAAAATTTCGTTTAAAAAACTTTCCTAATGATGCTTGTTTTTCTGAATCAAATCGTTCTAACGTCCGAAAGAAGACAATTCGTCCTTCTTGAAGCCAGTCTTCAGTATCATAATCTTTTAAATAGTATTTTTTCATGCACTTATAAATTACTGGCTGATATTGCCCATATAAGGCTTGAAATTGTTCTTGGTCTCCTGCTAATGCTTGTTGAATCTGTTCTAACATAAAAAGCCCTCCTTTTCGATAAACGTATCGAATGATTTAGGAGAGCATAGCATGTTAGAAATTTATGACTTAAGCGAACATTTGTTTAATCTTTTTTTTGAGACAATTCTTCTAGCTTCTCAGAAAGTTTTGATAACTGCTCCACGTTCCATGGAGAATTTCGACGAAATTGCTGGAAATGGATATCCGTTGCATGAATGGCAATCGTCTTTTCTGTTTTCTGGACAGCTTTGTAAAGTTCATTGGCCGAAGTCCGCAATGCACCTTGTGAAAAGACCACCCATTGTTCAGCCAAATCACTCGTTGCGACTGTTACTTGCGTTAAACGATCATTTTTTTCACCAGCTAGACGTTCAATATAACTATCTGCTGTTTCATCTTCTTTGGTGAAAACCACGGTCAAAAGGTACTTTTTGTACGTTTGCTGAATGCCTGGGACTAATTGGGCATCAAAGACCACAATGATTTCCAACCCTTCATATTTGGCATAGTTGGACAGACGACTAAGAAGCAGTTCACGCGCATCCTCTAAACGCTCTTGCTTTTTCAACTGGACCAATTCTGGCCAAGCACCAATCATATTATAGCCATCAACGATTAACAATTGTTTTTTCATACAATCGCCTTCTTCTATAATGGGTTGCGGCCACGATAGACTTCATACATTAGCAAGCCTGCAGCCACACCAGCGTTTAAGCTTTGAACGTGTCCAGTCATTGGAATCGTTAATAATTCATCCACTTCTTTATGAAGACCTTGACTCATGCCACGACCTTCATTTCCGATGATTAAGGCAATTGCGCCTTGTGTATTCCAGCGACGATAATCCGTCCCAGACATATCTGTACCAAAAATCCAAAATTGATTCTCTTTTAGCGTTGCAATACTTTGCGCTAGATTCGTTACACGAGCCACTGGAATATGTTCCACGGCCCCTGTTGACGCTTTGGTTACGGTTGGTGTAATTCCCACTGCACGATGTTTCGGAATGATAATACCGTCCACGCCTGTCGCATCAGCTGTTCGCAAAATTGAACCAAAGTTATGTGGGTCCTCTAGACTGTCTAAAATTAGGAAAAATGGTGTTGCTGTCTTTTCTTTTGTTTGTTCCAATAATTCTTCTAAAGTTAAATATTGATACGCCGTGATTGCTAAAACCATGCCTTGATGCACGCCGTGATCACTCATCGTATCTAATTTTGCTTTAGGCACCCATTTGACTGGAACAGCCTGCTCTTTCGCTGCTTGTTTTAATTGCTCAATTTTCTCGCCACGAGCATCTTCTTGTAAAAACAATTTATTCCCGCGTCCTTGCTGCAACGCCTCAACAGTGGCATGGAAACCAAAGACAAAGTTATCTGCTAGCGCTTCTGAGGTTCCATCAGCACCTGCTGTCGCTGGTCGTGGGTTCCGTTCTTTTGAACGCTTATCTGAACGTTCTGGACGTTTCTTACCTTTTTTAAAAGGACGAGATTTTTCATTTTTCATTGGTTTCACCTACTTTCTTGATACACCAGTTAATTAATTCTTCTAAACGTTCTTTTTGTTGTGTCAAATGTAAATACCCCATCAAGGATTCGAAACCGGTCGCTACCCGATAGGTCGTCACATCAGCATTTTTGGCAAAGGTGTGACTTTTAGCATTCCGACCGCGTTTGTACATCACTTCTTCTTCCTCCGTTAGCATTTCTCCCGCTAACATCGCTTGCATTAAGCTTGCTTGGGCTTTTGCTGACACGTAGTGTGTCGCCATGCGATGCAAAACATTCGGTTTCGTTTGTCCCAAGGAAACTAAATAATCACGAATGTAAATTTCATAAATCGCATCGCCAACATAGGCCAAAGCTAAACCGTTTAATTGTTTGTAATCTCTCATTCACTTCTTCTCCATCTCGTTCCTTGCGGAGTATCTTCTAAAACAATGCCTTGTTCTTTTAATAAATCGCGGATTTCATCACTTCGGGCAAAATCACGGTCTTTCCGTGCTTGGTTCCGTTCTTCAATTAACGCATCGACTTGTGCATCCACTAATTCTTCGTTTTTAAAGAATAAACCAAAAATAGCTAACCAGCCACTGAAAAGCTTATCCATCGCCACTAGAACTGGTTCCGAAACTGTCGCTTGTTCACTGTACTGATTCATCATCTTCGCTAATTCATAAACGACCGTAATCCCGTTAGCTGCATTGAAATCATCGTCCATTTCCGTAATAAAACGTTGTTCTAATTCGTTTAATTGAGCTAAATAGTGTTCATCCTCTGGCAAACTTGCGACCGCATCTGCTTGTCTAAAACGTAAATTTTCAAACGCATTTTTCAATTTTTGATAATTGGCTGCTGCCTCTTTTAGAGTGCTTTCGCTATAACGAATCGGGCGACGGTACTGGGTGGTGGACATAAAGAAACGTAAAATTTGCGGATCCACTTTTTGAATCATTTCATGAACAGTAATGAAGTTACCTAGGGATTTGCTCATTTTTTCATCGTCTTCACCAATTGTGACATAGCCGTTATGCATCCAGTAATTGGCAAAGGTATGGCCTGTTTTGGCTTCGCTCTGTGCAATTTCATTCTCATGATGTGGAAATTCTAAATCTTGTCCACCGCCATGAATATCAATCGTCTCTCCCAAGTGTTTTGTCGCCATGACAGAGCATTCAATATGCCAGCCGGGACGTCCTTTACCCCAAGGAGAATCCCAAGAAATTTCATCTTCTTTGGCACTTTTCCAAAGAGCAAAATCCAATGGGTCTTCTTTTAATTGTTGTTCAACGCCAGTTCGTTGACTTGCCCCCACTTCTAATTCATCAATCGATTGATGGCTTAATTTACCATAATTAGGGAATTTACGGGTGCGATAATACACATCACCTGCGACCTCATAAGCAAAACCTTTTTCAATTAAAACGTCGATAAAAGCTAAGATATCAGTCATGTGGTCCATCACCCGGGGATGTAGCGTTGCTGGTTGGACATTCAATGCTTGCGTGTCTTCTTCAAAGGCTTTGATAAAACGCTCCGCCACTTCCGGCGCAGTAATTTTCAATTCTTTAGCTGCCTTGATAATTTTATCATCGACATCTGTAAAGTTCGAGACATAATTCACTTCATACCCACGATATTCAAAATAACGACGAATTGTATCAAAGGCGATCGCACTGCGCGCATTACCGATATGGATATAGTTATACACGGTTGGTCCGCAGACATACATCCGAACTTTATGCGCCTCAATTGGCGTAAATACTTCTTTTTCTCTGGTCAATGTATTATAAATTTTAATCATGCCCTTTTTCCACCTTTCTTCCATTTAGACGAACGACTTTCGCAGGAACACCCACAGCTGTAGCATCTGCTGGGATGTCTGAAATAACAACAGCACCCGCCCCAATTTTTGAACGTTCACCAATCACAACTGGCCCTAAAATTTGAGCTCGTGCCGAAATCATCGCTCCTTTTTTCACTGTTGGATGGCGTTTACCCGTATCACGACCGGTCCCACCTAACGTCACTCCGTGAAACAAAACAACATCTTCTTCTATTTCCGCGGTTTCCCCAATCACAATGCCCATGCCGTGATCGATAAAAACCCCCGCTCCAATTGTGGCTCCGGGATGAATTTCTACGCCCGTTATGAAACGCCAAAATTGTGCATGAATCTTCGCCAACAAAAACAACTGATGCCTATATAAGAAATGAGACAAGCGATGCCAAAACAGGGCGTGCAAGCCAGGATACGTTAAAAGAACTTCTAGTGTGGTCCGCGCTGCAGGATCGTTTCTTTTAACAGCTGCGACGCTACGTTTCAACCAACTCATAGGGTGAACTCCTTTCTACTATACAAAAATAAAAAACGTCTTTTAAGCAACAAAAAAACGTTGCTTAAAAGACGCCCATGCGTGGTTCCACTTTTCTTCACAAGAACTAGCTCTTGCCTCGATACAGTTAACGCCTGCCGACGTCTTCGGTTACTTTTTTCACCAAAGCCACTCATAGATGCATTTCGACAAAAGATGCTCGCTGTTCTCACCACCCACAGCGTCTCTGAAATCCATCTGCTTGTCTACTTCTTCTATTCTTTGTGTTTTTATAACACTTTATTTAAATGATCTAATGCTTTTTCTTTGCCTAATAATTCGATGGTTTCGCCTAATTCAGGACCATGCATTTGTCCAGAAACAGCAATTCGAATTGGCATAAACAAGTTTTTGCCTTTAACGCCGGTTTCTTTTTGGACGGCTTTAATCGCTGCTTTAATACTTGGCACATCGAAAACGTCCAAGGCTTCTAATTGTTCTTTAAACGCCTGTAACACAGTTGGCACTGTTTCTCCTTGCAAGAATTCTTTCGCAGCATCATCTAAAACTGGATGTTCATTAAAGAACAAGTTTGATAGTTCCACAATTTCAGCTGCATAACTCATTTGTGGTTGATACAAGCTAACTAATTGTTTTAACCATTCGATTTTTTCAGGAGATGGATTTTCTTCAACACGACCGTCAGCGACTAAATAAGGAATACACATATCTGTTAGTTCACCTAAGTCCATTTGTTTCATGTATTGATTGTTAATCCATTCTAATTTTTTCGCATCAAAGGCCGCTGGTGACTTGCTTAAGCGTTGTTCATCAAACAATTTAATCAAGTCTTCTTGTGAGAAGATTTCTTCTTCGCCAACAGGAGACCATCCTAGTAAAGCAATAAAGTTGAACATGGCTTCTGGTAAGTAACCTAATTCACGGTATTGTTCAATAAATTGTAAAATTGTTTCATCACGTTTGCTCAATTTTTTGCCAGTTTCTGAATTAATGATTAAGGTCATATGACCAAAGACAGGTGGTGTCCATTCAAACGCTTCGTAAATCATTAATTGTTTCGGTGTGTTCGCAATGTGATCATCGCCACGTAAAACGTGAGAAATTTTCATTAAGTGATCATCTACTGCAACGGCAAAGTTATACGTTGGCATCCCATCGCGTTTTTGGATGACAAAATCGCCACCAATGTTATCTGACTCAAAAGTAATTTCACCTTTCACGATGTCATCAAATTTGTATTCTGTGTTACGCGGCACACGGAAACGAATCACTGGTTCTAGACCAGCCGCTTCTTTGGCTGCTTGTTCAGAAGGTGTTAAATTCGCACAAGTGCCTGCGTAGTGAGGCATTTCCCCACGAGCTTGTTGTGCTTCACGTTCTGCTTCTAATTCTTCTGGCGTACAATAACACTTATACGCACGATTGCTACTTAATAATTGATCAATCAATGGTTGGTAAATTTCTTTACGTTCTGATTGACGATATGGACCATATTCTCCCGGATGAGCAGGTGATTCATCCCATTCCATCCCTAACCATGCTAAGTTTTCCAACTGACTTTTCTCGCCGTCTTCGATGTTCCGTTTTTGGTCGGTATCCTCGATACGAATGATAAATTCTCCGTCATTATGGCGGGCAAATAAGTAGTTAAATAATGCTGTTCTTGCATTCCCAATGTGCAAGTGTCCAGTTGGACTTGGTGCGTAACGCACACGAACTTTCGTCATGTTCATTCCTCTTTCCATTTTTTAAAAACAGACGGTTTAACGTCGTTTTCAGTTATTTTTCCAATAAAGCAACGGCAATTGCGCCGATTCCTTCTTTTTTACCAACAAAGCCCATCGCTTCCATGGTCGTTGCCTTAATGTTCACTTGTGTGACCGCTAAGTGGCAACTCGCGGCTAGATTCTTTTTCATCTCTGCCAAGTATGGGCTCATCTTTGGCTCTTCCGCTAAAATTGTACAATCAATATTGCCAATAGTAAAGCCCGACCGCCCAACTTTTTCATTTACTTTTTTTAATAAGTTTACAGAATTCGCATTTTTGAACTGTGGATCGGTTTCGGGAAACAGTTGCCCAATATCACCCAGACCAGCGGCACCAAGGATTGCATCAATAATTGCATGTGTTAAAACATCAGCATCTGAGTGACCTAACAGACCTTTTTCATAAGGAAGAGTAACCCCACCAATAATTAAAGGTCGTTGCGGAACTAATTGATGAACATCAAAACCTTGACCGATTCGAATCATACTAAGTCCTCACTTTGCTTAATTTTTATCGTTTTTAGGATGGTTATCCTTGCGATCATTAATCCCGCGACCCGCGTGCGCCGGTTTGGCAAAAATCATACGCCCAGCTGCGGTTTGTAAAGCACTTGTGACGACCACTTCGATTTGCTCATTCATGTAATGCTGGCCATCTTCTACCACAACCATTGTGCCATCATCTAAGTAAGCGACCCCTTGTTGACGCTCTGTTCCGGCTTTTACAACCATCACATTCATCGTTTCACCTGGAATCACCACTGGTTTCACAGCATTAGCTAAAGCATTAATGTTTAAAACAGGCACATTTTGAAATTCAGAGACTTTATTTAAGTTGTAGTCATTGGTCACAACCACGCCATCTAATAATTTTGCTAATTTGATTAATTTACTGTCTACTTCAGAGATATCCTCGAAATCTCCGTCATACATCTCAACAGAGATACCTTCTTCTTTTTGTAAAGCATTTAAAATATCTAAGCCACGACGACCTCTCACCCGTTTTAAACTGTCTCCAGAATCAGCAATGTATTGTAATTCATATAAAACAAAGTTAGGGATGAGCAAAACACCTTCTAAAAAGCCTGTTTTCGCGATATCGTAGATTCTGCCATCAATGATGACACTGGTGTCTAAAATTTTGTATTTATGGAAGTTGTCTTCCACTTTACGTTCCAACATTTGTCCTTCGGTGTCTTCCGTATTTGCTTTCTTTTGGCGAGGTGTAAAAACTTTTTTCCACTCCTCAATCCGTGTTGTTCCCATTCGGAAACCTAAGTAACCCAGAATAATCATAACTAGAATTGGCAGTAAACTATTCACGACAGGAATTTGTAAGTTGTACATTGGAATGGAAATAATGACACCAATTGTTAAACCAATGATGGCACCAATACTTCCAAATAATAAATAGGTTAAACTCATTTCATTTAAAGCTGCTTCGATTTTTTTGACAGCGGAAACAATATACTTTGCTAACCCTAAAGATAAAATAAAGAAAATAATTGCACCAATTAATCCGTTCGTAAAGTTATTGTTTAACCAACTGTTATTGCCTTGCTTAGCCATTTCCCAAGCCATTGGGAAAAGAGAAATTCCTAAACTTGCACCAGCAATGATCATCAGCAACGTGATGATTCGTTTTTGCATATAGCCATCCTCCTCGTTTATTTAATAAAGACGTCTAGCGTTGTGGGGCGTACAAAAATCATACGCCACCAACAACCTAAACGGATTATTTCTACTTTCATCATTTAAAAACTTTTCTTAACGTTTCACCAATTGTTGAAACGCCAATAATTTCAATCCCTTCAGGCGCTTCCCAGCCACCAAGGTTATTTTTAGGGACATAGACTTTTGTAAAGCCTAGTTTTTGCGCTTCACGCACTCGTTGTTCAATACTATTCACGCGGCGGATTTCACCAGTTAAACCAATCTCACCAATGAAACATTCCGAAGATGAGGTTCCTTTTTCTTTATAGCTAGAAGCAATACTGATTGCTAACGCTAAATCAATAGCTGGTTCATTAATTTTGACTCCACCAGCCGCTTTTAGGTACGCATCTTGGTTTTGTAATAAAAGGCCTGCCCGTTTTTCTAAAACAGCCATGATTAAAGAAACGCGATTAAAGTCCAACCCGGTGGTCGTTCGCTTGGCATTGCCAAACATCGTTGGGGTAACTAGCGCTTGGATTTCCACCAAAATGGGGCGTGAACCTTCCATTGCTACCACAATTGAAGATCCGGTGGCTCCTTCTAAACGTTCTTCTAAAAAGACCTGAGAAGGATTCATAACTTCAACCAATCCATGTGTCTGCATTTCAAAAATACCAATCTCATTCGTTGAGCCAAACCGATTTTTGACAGCCCGTAAGATTCTAAAGGTGTGATGCTTATCTCCTTCAAAATAAAGAACCGTGTCTACCATATGTTCCAACATCCGTGGCCCTGCGATAGACCCTTCCTTCGTTACGTGTCCGACAATAAAAATGGCAATCCCATTCGTTTTTGCCAGTTTCAATAATTCGGCAGTTGTTTCTCGGACTTGACTGACACTACCAGCAACGCTGGTAACATCTGGCTGCGTCATTGTTTGAATCGAGTCAATAATGACATAGTCTGGTTCTAATTTTTCAATGGCTCGTGATATTTCGTGCATATCTGTTTCTGCGTATAAGTAAAATGTCTCGTTGACGGTGCCTAAACGCTCCGCTCGCAATTTAATTTGCTCAGCACTTTCTTCACCAGAAACATATAAAACCGTGCCACCTGTGGCTGCTAATTGTTGCGATACTTGTAAGAGCAATGTTGACTTACCTATTCCGGGATCGCCACCGATTAAAACTAACGAACCTGGAACAACGCCACCACCTAAAACCCGATTCAGCTCCACTAATTCAGTTTTTACACGCGGCTCTTTTTTAGGTACAACTTCAGATAGCCGTTGTGGTTGTGTCTTTTTACCAGTCAAACTTACTCTAGCACGACGATCAGAAGTATCTTGAATAACCTCTTCCACCATCGAATTCCATTGTCCGCAATTAGGACAGCGGCCGAGATATTTTGGAGACACATACCCACAGCTTTGACATTCAAATTGAACTTTTGCTTTTTTTGCCATGTAGAATCTCCTTATCTGTTGTTTATTTTAACATTTATTAAATGGTTTGAATAACGTTGCCTACTGAAAAAATGGGCTTTATTTTTGTCCAGACGAACCAAAACCGCCCGTTCTTTCTGCCTCGACTTGGTCATCATCCGCTAATAAAAACGGCTTAAAAATCCCTTGGCCAATTCGTTCACCTTTTTCAATGACAACATCTTCATATCCAAAGTTTAAAAATTGGAACATGATATGTCCTTCGTTATTCTCGTTATTATAATAATCACTGTCAATGACTCCGACACCATTCGCTAAAAGTAGGAACCGTTTTAGCGGGTTCGAAGAACGACTCACCAATTCTAAATATTCAGAATCAGGCATATACGCCTTAATTCCTGTTTTAACTAAAATTGGTTTGGGATTTTCTCCAGCTTGTTGTAACTTCCAAAGACTTGGTACAACGACCGTTTCGGCTGCTTGAAAATCATACCCCGCGGCACCTTTTGTTGCTCGTTGTGGGACACTCAAGCCCTCTTCTTGATACTTAGAAATAATCTCAAAACCACGTTGTTTCATATTCATTCTCCCCTACTGTCTAAACTACTCCTATTTTACCATAATCTCTGATACTCTGGTTGTTTTTAGTAAGTTTCTCATTTCTAAAAGCCCAGTTAATCTAGACTACGCAAAAAAGAGGAGAATTTTTGTTTATTTTCCTTCTTTTAGTCTATCATCTTCTCTTAAAATAAACAGACCAAATCCCAAAAAGTCCCAAGATTCCCTCAAAAAGTTCACACTTTCATTAAACTTTCTTTACTATTCATTATTTAGCACTTTCTAGTAGCCGCTGATTTTGTTATAATGAGTGTCAAATTTTACTGTAAAAAGAAACGAGGCACTTATGAGAAACAAACTCCAACAGGCCAAACGAATTGTGATCAAAGTCGGAACCAGTTCTCTGATTTATCCCAATGGCAATATTAACTTAAAAGCAATTGATCAATTAGCCTTTACTTTGAGTGATTTAAGCAACCAAGGCAAAGAAATTATTTTAGTTTCTTCTGGCGCAATTGGTGTCGGACTGAATAAATTAAATCTATCTGTACGCCCAACGACAATTCCCGAACAACAGGCAGTCGCTGCAGTCGGCCAAGCAGAATTAATGAACATTTATAATCAGCGGTTTTCAACCTATAGCCAACAAATGGCACAAGTTTTATTAACACGTGATGTTATTGAATACCCTGAAAGTCGCAATAATGTTACCAATACTTTTGAACAACTGTTAAAAATGAATATTATTCCTATCGTCAATGAAAATGATACTGTCGCAATTGAAGAATTGGATCACTTAACCAAGTTCGGGGATAACGATCAATTGTCAGCCATTGTCTGCCAAATTGTTCAAGCTGACTTGTTAGTTATGTTATCAGATATTGATGGTTTCTTTTCAGATAACCCTACTGTCAACAAAGAAGCCACGTTATTTTCTGAAATCAATGAAATTAATGAAGACTTGTTCCAATTAGCCGGTGGTAAGGGGAGCCGCTTTGGCACTGGTGGGATGTCTAGTAAATTAAAAGCTGCTGAACGTGTGTTAGCTAATCAACAGGCGATGATTTTAGCAAACGGAAAGCAGCCAAAAATCATTTTTGAAATTTTAGAAGGAAAAGATATCGGTACGTTATTTATTAAAGGAGGGCATGAAAGTGACTGATTTAAAGCAACTAGGGCAACAAGCTAAAGAAGCCTCTTATACGCTAGGCTTGATGGATACTCGTCAAAAAAATACTTTGTTAAACAAAATGGCCGCAGCCATTGAAGCCAATGCGCCCCGCATTTTACAAGCAAACGCATTAGATTTAGAGCAAGCCGCTACCCACGGAATTTCTGAAACAATGCAAGACCGCTTACGTTTAACAGAAGAACGGATCACAGCGATGGCCGAGGGCATACGCCAAGTCGCTACTTTACCCGATCCAATTGGGGAAGTAGATAAAATGTGGCGCAATGAAGCGGGGCTGTTAATTGGGCAACAACGCGTGCCTTTAGGTGTTATTGGAATCATTTATGAATCGCGGCCGAACGTGACAACAGATGCCGCTAGCCTTTGTTTCAAATCAGGAAATGCTGTTATTCTTCGAGGCGGAAAAGAAGCGTTTCACTCCAATCAGATATTGGTGACAATTTTACAAGAAGCGCTAATACAACAAGCCGTTTCTCCCCATCTCATTCAATTTGTTGATGATACTTCTAGAGAAACAGCCCAACAACTTATGCGCTTAAATGACTACTTGGATGTCCTCATTCCGCGTGGCGGCGCCAACTTAATCAAAACTGTTTTGACGACGGCCACTGTTCCTGTTATTGAAACGGGCACGGGCAATTGTCATATTTATGTGGACAAAGACGCCCAGTTAACAATGGCAACTGAAATTATTGTCAATGCTAAATGTCAACGTCCTTCTGTCTGTAACGCCGCCGAAACGTTATTAATTCATCAAGAGGTGGCTGAAGCCTTTTTACCAACAATTGAAAAAGCCTTGAAGGAGTTTCACGTGGAACTTCGGGCAGATGAACGTGCGTTAGCAATTTTTGAAGAAGCCATTCCAGCGACTGAACAAGATTGGGAAACGGAATTTCTCGACTTTATCTTAGCAGTGAAAGTCGTTGATTCTTTAGACGAAGCCATCCAGCATATTAATCGCTACAATACAAAACATTCTGAAAGTATTATTAGTGATAATTACTTTGCCACACAACAATTTTTACAACAAGTGGATGCAGCCGCTGTTTATGCGAATGCTTCAACTCGTTTCACGGACGGTTTTGAATTTGGATTTGGCGCCGAAATCGGCATTAGTACGCAAAAATTACATGCCCGTGGACCTATGGGCTTAGCAGAGCTTACTTCGACAAAATATGTTATTTATGGAAATGGGCAAGCACGTTCTTAGAAAGAAAAACCCTTGATTTAAAGATCAAGGGTTTTTCTTTCTCTTCTCCAATGTGCATTTTTACACATGAGATTGTTCACAGTTCTACAATCTATTCTTGATATTTTTTTTGAATCCTCATTATACTTTCTACATATGCTTGTTTCACTTGGACTGGCTCTAAAATTGTCACTTCTTCACCAAAGCCCATAAAATAGTTGGCTAAAAATTGTGTTTCTGTTGGATGAATCTGTCCAACTAAAAAACACTGCGTGGGCGTTTCTTCCAACTGAATATTGTCAAAGCGATGTTTATAAAAAAATTCTTTGCCTTTTTCTGTAATGATTGCTTTAAATGGAATCGTACGTGCCGTCGTTTGTTGATGGCGATACGATTCTTTCAGTTCTTCAGTCGTAAAATCCAGTGTTTGGTTTAACTGCTGAATAGCCTCCATAAAATCACAGCGGTAAGTACGCCAAGCCTTTTTAGTCACATCATAGCCTGAACAATACCAATACCCTTCTAAAATAGTTAACCGGGTTGGTAAGATTTTTTTCGTTGTTGCTTCATATCTGGTATAGTTAAACTGAATTACTTGTTGCGCCAAAATACAATGAAACAGCTGCTCTAAATTGCCTGGTGCTTCTACTTGTTCAATTCCTTCGTAATAGACGACCTTACTCATTTGACTGATTTTAAATTGGGTTGGTTCATCTAAAGAATGCAATAATTTTTGCTGAATTTGCTGATAGGAATGACCAAACGGTGACTCTGCGACTAATTTCAGTAATTGTAACGAAAAAAAGATCGCTAACACTTCATTTTCATTAAAATAAATCGGCGGCAACAACGGTTTGTTTAAAACTCGATAGCCACCATAACGACCATTCTCCACATATAGCGGTACGCCTAAATTTTCCAAAGCTTCAATATCCCGCAAAGCCGTGCTTTTAGAAATCCCAAAAGTTTTCATTAACTGATTTAAATTAAACTGAGGATGGGTTCTCAAGAAAAAAAGTTCCTGATTTAAACGTTCTGATTTTTTCATTTTTCCCTCCATCGGTGTCACTTTTTGACACCTTTTATTGTTATGCTTATCTTATCAATCTTAGGAGGTTCAAACAATGAAAAACACACAATTTGCCCTTTTTATGGTCTTAAATGGACGAGCAACGGAAGCCTTGACGTTTTACCAAGAAGCCTTTGCTGGTGATATTCTTTTTAAAATTACTAATCAAGAATTTAAAGAGCGCTTAAATCCTTCTTTGACCATTCCCGCTGGCAAAGAACACTGGCTTTCTCACTCGATTTTACAAATGGACACTTTTCAATTACAACTAGCTGATAATCCTTTGTTTGCAGGAATGAATACCACGCCCACAGAACAATTGACCCTCAGCTTAACCGTCAATAGCCGTCACTCTGCCAAAACAATTTTTGAAAAACTCACGCGCCATCCCGAATCCTGTATTATCCAAGAACCAATTGAAAATGAATTTGCAACATTTTATGCGATTGTGAAAGATCCTTTTGGTTTAGTCACTCAAATTACTCATGAAAAACAAGCAGATCCTACCAAGAAAGGACGTTAGCCGAAGAATGCGAACCTATGAATCAAAAGAAGCCTTGATTGAGGCCATTCAAATAGCTTCACAAAAATATTTAGCTGAATTTGCAGAAATTCCTGAAACACTTAAAGATCACCGAATTGAAACAGTAGCTAAAACACCTTCAGAGAACTTAGCCTATCAATTAGGTTGGCTCAACTTGCTGCTTTCTTGGGAAGAACAAGAACAACGTGGTCTGACCGTTCAAACGCCAGCTGAAGGTTATAAATGGAATCAACTGGGCGCTCTCTATCAATCATTTTATCAAACCTATGGACAAATGAGTTTAGAAAGTCAGCTGATTGCGTTGCAAGACATCTTAGAAAAATTACTTCATTGGATTGACTCGCTTTCCGAAGACGAATTATTTTTACCTCAACAACGGGCTTGGGCGACTACCAAAGCACAATGGCCTCTTTGGAAATGGATTCACATTAATAGCGTTGCCCCTTTTACTAGTTTCCGAACGCAAATTCGCAAATGGAAAAAAGCGTGTCTTTAAAAAGTTATCCACATTTTTTCAAAAAAAGCTTGACAAGCATTTTTAAATTCTCCACAGAAAACTTTGTGGATGAAATTTCCTATTTTTTCCAAAAAACTTTTCCACAGTGCTTATTTGTTCGACATTAAATCTTTGTAAATTCTAGAAAAAAGAAGATGAAAACGTTGTTTTAATAACGTTTTCATCTTCTTTCAACTTTAGGGATTCCTTTACTTTTAGCAAACAGGACTTCTGAACTTACGTCTGTTTTTTTTAGCAACTCGAAAACTTATCCTTGTGGATAAACCGAGATAAAAAGCTTTTTTGTGGTTTTCAACAGAGTTATGCACAAAGTTATCCACAGGGTGTTTTCAGCAATTTTTCGGAGAATATTCGTTGTTTTAATCTGGTGATTTAGCATTTGAATGTCAATCCCTTACTACTAATTCTTCTTCACTCCACCCTTAGGATCCTAATAAAATTTTAAAGTTTTTCTTCTATTGGTACATCAAATAAAGAGTATGATAAACTATAGGTACTTTCGAAAAATCAGGTGAGGTTATTTATGAAAAATAAAAGTAGGCAGTTTTTAAAAAACAACTGGCCTTATATGTTAGCCAGTTTCTTCATTCCATTTTTAATTATGGCAATTATCTATTTGAGTATTGGGATTTATCCAGGAAGTAGTCGCAGTGTTTTAGCCAGCGATGCCTTTTCTCAATTTTCAAATTTTCACGCAAGCTTTAACAATGTTCTTCATGGAAAACAAAGTCTTTTCTATACGTGGAATGCTTCTTTGGGACTAAACTACTTGTCCTTAATTTCCTATTATCTTGGTGGCTTATTTACGCCGCTCGTCTTTTTCTTTAACAATCAAAACATGCCTGATGCGCTCTATTTCCTAACGTTGTTGAAAATTGGGAGTGCTGGCTTGAGTTTTTGGTTCTTGGCAAAACAAACCTTTACGATTCCTAAATGGTCCCATGTGACTTTAAGTGTGTCTTATGCGCTAATGTCCTTCATTGTGGCCCATTCAGAATTAATTATGTGGCTGGATGCCTTTATTTATCTGCCACTCGTAATTTTAGGAATTCATCGTTTAATGGACCAACGAAAACCGACATTATTGTTTGTCAGTTATTTCTTGCTTTTCATTACAAATTATTATTTTGGCTTTATGATTGGGTTGTTTTCCTTTCTGTACTATTTTGCACGAACGTTTACAGACTGGCAACGATATAAATCTCGAATCGTTGCGTATTTTACTACTTCTCTTTTAGCTGGTGGAGCATCTATGATTATGGTCTTACCTGCTGTCTTAGATTTACGAACCAATGGTGAAACTCTTTCTGAAATTACAACCTTTAAAACAGAAGCGACTGCCTTTTTAGATATTATTATGAAAAATATGATTGGCGTTTACGATACAACCAAATATGGGTCCATTCCTTTTATTTACATTGGGTTGTTGCCTTTGATTTTTTGTCTCTTCTATTTCGTTACGAAAGAAATTCCATTGAAAAACAAACTACTTTTTGGCAGTTTGTTTGTCCTATTGATTGCTAGCTTTTACATCACGCCCTTAAATTTATTCTGGCACGGTATGCATGCGCCGAACATGTTTCTTTTCCGCTATAGTTTCCTCTTTTCATTCCTAGTTATTTTGCTTGCTGGTTATGGTTGGGAAAAATTTGAAAAGGATGATCTCGGCGTCTTAAGCGGCTTGATTTTGATTCTTTTAGCAATTTTTGCTCTTGCAATGGGCACAAAAGGTGCTACTAGTTATACGTATGTGACTTTAACCTCTTTCGTATTAACGGCAACTTTTTTACTATTATACTTTTTCGGAATTGCTTTTTATCAATTGAAAAAAGCGCCTATGCAATACTTAGTGATTTTGTTATTGCTGCTCGTTTCTGGTGAAGCAATCATTAATACACGGGCGATGGTCACTGGTATTTTAGATGATTGGAACTACGCATCACGCAGCTTGTATTCTGAGCCTTATCCTGACTTAAAAAATCTAGTCGATCAAACAAAAAAAGAAAATGATACCTTTTACCGCTTGGAAAATTTAAATGGTGTTTCGGCCAATGACGGCATTAACTATGGCTACAGTGGCATTAGCATGTTTTCTTCCGTACGGAACCGACATTCTTCAACATACCTAAACGCCTTAGGTTTCCGCTCGCGAGGCACGAATTTAAATATTCGTTACCAAAATAATACCTTGTTAATGGATGCTTTGATGGGCATTAAATACAATATTGCTGAAAACAATCCAATGAAATTCGGCTTTGAGCGACAAGCAGCTGCTGGTAAATATCAGCTTTATCGTAACGAAAATGCTTTGCCGTTAGGATTTTTAGCAGACAAAGAGATTTACAATGTTCGGCAACCTCTCAATGATAATTTAGGTAGTCAAACAAATTTACTAAATGCTTTAGCCAATACTAATGAACGGTATTTTACCTTTTATCAACCAACGATGACGCTTCAAAATAACGTGACAATTACGCAAAATACAGCTGGCGTAACTTTTACGGAGAAACAACATAACGTAGCCAAAGAGATTTCTTATACAGTCAATGTGCCCGCCAATACGCAAGCTTATTTGAGTTTATTCCCAACAGATTTTGCTCAATTGGAAAGTTCCACTGCGACGGTCACCGTGAACGGCTCGAGTCAGCAATCACAAATTGGCATTACTGGCCAATATTATAATTTAGGCTACTATCCAAAAGATACAACCGTTAACTTCAAAGTAAGTTTTTATGGAACCAAAGCAGTAAGTTTTGTTCAGCCGCAAGTAGTTGGCTTAAATACCAATGCATTTGAAAAAGCCATTTCCGCCGTGCAAGAAAAAGGCGTTGATTTAACAACTGGCAAACGCTCTGCTTCAGGTACCTTTACCGCCGACAAAGATCAAGTACTCGTCACTACAATTCCTTATGACAAAGGTTGGCGTGTCAAAATTGATGGCAAAAAAGTTACCCCAAAAGCCTTTAAAGATGCCTTTCTAAGCGTTCCTGTCAGCGCTGGAACCCATACTATTCAGTTCTCTTATTTACCAGAAGGATTGATTCCTGGCATCGTGTTATTCGTTCTATGTACTGGTGGTTTCGTTGCCTACGTAACCTTGATTCCTGCTAGACGAAACCGTAAAAAAGAAGACAAATAAAAAAATCACGCGATGGCTAAGTCATCGCGTGATTTTTTTAAATTTCAGTCATTGCTTCTTCCACAAGCGAAACACTTTGATGTCTTCCTTTCGTAATCAACAAGGAAAGTTGCACAAAATCAAAGAGTACACTGGTCCGCTTAGGATAAGCAAAATAACGTGGTTGCCAACTAGTGACATATTGTTCTTTGCGCTTGCGTGTATCTTGAAACGCATAAATTTGATAACTATACTTGTAAAAAATATTAACAAAGCGTTCTTTTAAGAAAGAGTACTTGCTCTCCCCTACGTTAGCCAACGGCGCCATCCCAATATCAATTAATTGATAGCCCTGCTGTTGATAAGTTTCAATAAAATGAGTGAACAAATATTCTCTAGTAAAAGCAGGTGCTTCTGAACGAATACGTAACAAATCATACGAAATACTTTTGCCTTTTTCCATTTCTTTTCCCGTAATGAAACCGATGACCGTTTGTTTCTGTCTCACCAAGCCCACGCTACTGCATTTCAAGTACTCGGGATCCAACCGTCCACCAATAAAGTAGCGCTCTTTTTGATTCCGTGACCAGTCCGCAGAAACTCGTTCTAACTCTTGATATAAGGCATCACTAATCGTTTCGGGATAAAATTCAAACTGAAAATCCGCTGCTTCCGCTGCTATTTTTTCAGTCACTGTTTCCGTCCAGGCTATTTGATTCACTGTTGACGGCTCATCAAATTGAATCAAGCCTTCTTCCCCAACTTTCATAAATTCAAAGCCGCAATCGTGAAGATTCATAACATATTCTTCCGAGATACGATAAAAAACTAATTGATAGCCTAACAAATCAGCTTGATCCATAAACGCCAGTGTCGCCGCTGTCCATTTCTCTCGTTGCCCAATTGGATCCGCCAAGACAAAGCATTTATTAAACTTCATTTGAAACCCAAAAAGTACTTGATCTTCGCCTTCTTCTTGGTAATAAAAATGACCATAATCCTTTAAATACAAAAATTGACTGCCTTCGTTGCCACCAAATTTTTCCAAAAAGCGTGTCAACCGCGCTTCCTCAAATCCCTCACCTAAAGTAACAGTTGTTTCGGCTAAATATTGATACAAAAAGAACAAACCAATCAAGGAAATACTTAATCCAATCAATCCGTTAAACCAAACATCATCTGACGGGAACAACAAAAAGTGATTGATAACTTGATTGCCACCAGCTGGTCGTGCGGCGTAATAGCCAGCAACCGCATAACCGATAAACAAGCAGCCAAACAAAATACTATCTACCGTTAAAGCGCCCCATGAATAAACAAACTTTTCACGATAAAATTCTTTACGAGCCAAAATAACCGCCAATAAAATAACAGCATAAACAGTAATCAACTGCCACGAAGTCGTTCGTGCCACCGTATTTACAATACAAAATCCTAGTAAAATAATTGTAGGCCAATAAGCTTTTTTCACTTTCATAGAAATGCCTCGAGCTAAACCTAATAACAAGAATCCTACAAATAAATTCAATGTTTGATCTAAAAAATTAAAAGAAAAGGGAAGTAACACTTGGAATAAACGACTGACATTCGACAAATTCGTCACAGTCGACAATAGAACCATCATAATTCCTGCAAAATATAACGCCGCCACCAAAATAAAATGCGCCACTTTTTGTGAAAATAACCGAGGTAAATTATCAAAAAATTGATTGACTTTCATGCCTGCTTGTTGCAAGAACAAAATAACTCCTGTCATAAAAGGCGTCACATAATAAAACAAACGATAATACAACAACCAGACTACCGCTTGTGATCGATCAATCCCTAATTGTGATAAGCCCAAAATCATTAAGACATCAAACGTTCCCATACCACCAGGAACCATGGTTAACATCCCGATTAACGTAGCGATAACAAACATTGGGTAAACAGAAACCATCGAAACTGGCACCTGCATCAAGCGACCTATCATTAAGAAAGCAAACATCCCCCCTAGCCATTGACCTAATGAAGCGCCGAATAATAGGAGTACCGCTTTTGGAAAAAATGTTTTAAACAATGTTCGCCGTTTTAAATACGTGAAAAACCAGAGCGCTGGCGCAATCAGACTGCCCAATAATAACCAAACCCAATATTCACGAAAAACATTTTGGGTTCGAATAAAAAATAAATCAACAAACGCCACAAAAGATAAAATAGATAACCCTGAAATCAAGAACAGAGCAACTTTTGAGACCGTTGCTACAACCTTGCCTCGTGGTACATCTTTTCCGTAAAAATTAATCCGTAGCGTTGCCCCAACCACGCCGCCAAAACCCGCTAAGTTATTAATGGTATTAGTGACCCAAGCCGAAGTTAACCAATCCATTCGTTTCATTGGTGGCTTACCTTCTTTTTCCAATAATTTAACGACTACATAGTCATAAAGGAGCATCGGAATAACCCCTAATAGTCCTGCCAAGACCATACCAATTAAACGCCCCGTACTTTGTTGTTCCATCGTGGAAAAAATATCCGCCCAGGTCATGCCTTGAGCGATATGTGTCACTTGGTTAGCCACGAAAACTAATACAGAACCAAGAAAAATTAGTTTCAATAATAAACTGTGTTCTTTCAACCACTGCGTTAGTTGGCTAATATTTTTTTTCATCTTATAGCCTCTTTCATATCTCTTTTCTATTCATTTAACTTTCGTTTTATCGATTTTCTTCCATGGTAGCCTATTTGCTGAAAATTTTCCAGCACGGCTAGACATTTTGGCTGAATCGTATTGTTTTATTGAAAAAAAAGAGTGAGAAAAAAATCTAAGACGATTTTTTCTCACTCTTTTAACTGTATTTTTTACGCCACTACTTCTGCGATAATCTCAATCTCCACCAACACATCCATCGGTAATTTAGAGATTTCAATCGTTGTGCGTGCAGGATATTCCGCACTAAAATATTCAGCATAGACTTCATTGAATGTCGTGAAATCCGCCATATTTTGTAAATAGCATGTCGTTTTGACTACATGAGCAAAATCACTACCAGCTTCTGTTAAAATCCCTTGAATATTTTTCAGTACTTGATTGGTTTGTTCTTTAATCGTTGTCCCAACCACCTTGCCTGTTTCAGGATCCAGTGGAATCTGACCAGAAGTAATCAATAAACCATTCACAATTTTTGCTTGTGAATATGGCCCAATTGCTTGTGGTGCTTGCTTTGTTTTAATTGTTTTCATTTCTTTTCCCCCAGTAAATGACAAGTTGTTACTTTTTGTTATTTTATTTGTTTCTATTTTTCCATTGTACTGCAACCATTTTCGGAATGCTATCTTTTCTCAATTATTCCCAAGCGCTGATGCTGTGCCATCCTTTTGTAAAACAGCTTCAAAACCTTGGCGCATCCTTTCAAGTCCCTCGTGTAGTTTTGCTTGCGAACAGCCAATATTTAACCGTAAAAATCGTTGTCCATTACCGCCATAAATCGAACCGTCCATAATGGCGACTTTCCCCACAGAAACTAAAGCCTCTTGTAAGCGGGCCACATCTGGAACTGCCGCTGATACATCCAACCACATTAAGTAAGTTGCCTCCAGCTCCGTCACTTTAATTTTTGGCAAATATGTCTGTAAAAAATCTTTCACGTAACGTTGGTTCTCCGCTAAATAATCATTCAACTCGTCAACCCAAGTACCACATTTTTGATAGGCCGTCATGGTTGCTAGCATTCCCAAAATACTTGTTGATGATAGACCATCGGCATTTTTTAATTTGAGCTGAAAAGCGTCACGCAATTCGTTATCTGGAATTAAGGCGTAAGCAAAAATCAGCCCTGGAAAATTAAAGGTTTTCGTGCCACTGGTAATAATGGCAGATTTTTTATAATCAAATTGCGTAATTGGTCGATGAACATGGCCTTTATTAACGATATCCATATGAATTTCATCAGAAAGTAAAAACACATCATACTGTTGGCACAATGAAACCATTCGCTCTAATTCCCATTGCTCCCAAACACGTCCTGTTGGATTATGCGGGGAACATAAAAGCAAACAGCGATTTTCTGGTTGCGCTAGTTTTTTTTCTAAATCAATAAAATCAATGCTGTAGCGCTTCTCTTGATAAAGCAGTTCATTTGCCACTACTTGCCGCTTATTTTCCTGAATAACTTTAAAAAATGCATCATATGCAGGTGTTTGTAAAATAATGCCCTCCCCTTCGTTAGTCAATAATTGAATCAAAGCAGAAATCCCGTAGATAACGGTCGGGGTATACATAATCCAGTGTTCTTCAATCTTCATCTGGAATCTTGTCTGGTACCACGTTTGAATTGCTTCTTTTAATTGCGGATGGTTCCACCTCGTGTAGCCAAATACGGGATGTTTCAAACGCTCCTGTAATGTTGCCAGAACTGCCTCTGGCACAGCAAAATCCGTATCGGAAATAGTGAAGGGAAGCAAGTCCGCTTCCCCAAATCGGTCTTCTACAAAATCCCACTGTGTACAATACGTTCCTCGTCGATCAATTGCTTTATCAAACGACACACTCTTCACCTTCTGTCTTTTTTCTAACCTAAAATCATCTCTAATTGATTACGGACCGTTGTCACTTTGGTTCCGATAATCACTTGCACATTCTGCGCATCTAAATGCACGACACCTAAAGCCCCTAATTGCTTTAATTTGTCATCATCTACTTTATTAGCATCTGCTAACACTAAACGTAAACGCGTAATGCAATTATCAATAGCTTGAATATTCTCTTGCCCACCCAAAGCCGCTAAAATCCCAGGCGCATCATAGCCACCCGTTTTCTTATATTGAACTTCTTGATCGGTATATTCAGTCTCATCTAAGACCTTGTCTCGTCCAGGTGTTTTTAAATCAAAGGTTACAATGACTGTTTTAAAGACGAAATAATAAACAACAAACCAGATAGCGCCGACAATGAGAACCCACCACCATTTTGTATAAGTTCCTTGTAACAAGCCAAAAATAACAAAGTCCAGTAGCCCGCCATCAGTGTTCCCAATCACAACACCTAATAAAGCCATTACCATGAAACCTAGACCAGTCATAATGACATGAAACAGCCATAATAATGGACTAATAAATAAGAATAAAAATTCAATTGGTTCTGTAATGCCAGTGATAGCCGTAGCAATCACACCTGAAAGGAGTAAGCCTTTAATCTTATGTCGATTCGCCGGAGCTGCAGTATGATACATCGCAAGTGCCGCCGCTGGTAAGCCAAAAATAAAGGTCGGCATTTTCCCTTGTGACAAGAAAGCTGTTGCGCTTGGTGAAATCGGTAAATTATTTTGCAATTCTGCATAGAAAATATTTAACGCACCAAACACTTCTTTGCCAGCCACCACCGCTGAACCCCCTGCTTCAGTAAAACGAATCATGGAAACCAAAATATGATGCAACCCAAACGGTAACAGTAGACGTTCCCCTGACCCAAACAGAAAAGGCCCAAAAATACCAGAACGTTGGATAAGTTGGCCAATCGCCATAATCATTAGCGCGAAAAGTGGCCAAACTAACGGAATTACTAAGCCCACGAAGGCCATCACTAATGAAGTAATAATTGGTACAAACCGTGCGCCAGAAAAGAAGGCAAAACTATCTGGTAGTTGCACCGTATAAAATCGATTATGCAACTTATAGACAATAAGCCCAGCGATAATTCCACCAAGAACGCCCATTTCAATCGTTTGAATCCCAAAAACCATTCCTTGGCCGGCTTCCCGCAACTGTTCAGGATCCACGAGGCGATTCGTCTGCACTAAGTAGAAATTAATCGCTAAATTCATCACCGTATAGCCTACGAAACCTGAAAACGCAGCAATTCCTTTTTCTTTCCGAACTAACCCCAACGGAATGGCCATTGCAAACATGACAGGTAAATAGGCAAACGCAAAACCACCAATTGTCGACATAAATTGGAAAATAATTTTCACTGCGGGCTTTCCTAAAAACGGGATCGTTTCAATCATGGATTCACTGGAAAAAGAACTTCCTAATCCCAACAAAATCCCCATAAAAGCTAATAAAGCCACTGGCAACATAAACGTTTTACCTAATCCTTGGAAAAACTCCCAGAAAGTCGCTTTCTTTTTCTTTACTGCCATTTCTTAACTCCTCCATTCATTCTTTACAAAACTAAAAATGATTGCGTTTACATTCATTGCCCTCATTATAACTAGCCCAAAACAAAGAAAAAAGAGGCTACACTTTTTCTGTATCCCCTTACATCATTTAGTATGGTGTTGCATAAAATTACCGCGGTTGCTTTGCCTCTGCGTACATTAATAAAACCGTATCGAACAAACAAATGACAGCAATTCTTGAACTTAAATCCACGCGCTGATGATAACGTGTCGTCCCTTTGGCAAATAACGTCGTCGTCGACAATTTTTCCAAGGTGCTTCCTTTAGTCGAAATCAAACTAATCATCGGCACTTGCTGTTCCTGCGCTACACGTGCATACGCTAAAATCCCCTTAGTTTCTCCTGTATAACTGACAAAAATGGCTAAATCCTGTCCATCCAGATTCTTAACTGCTGCCGCTTGTTCATCCCAATCAGATCGTGCATAGGCTTTTTTTCCTAAAAATGTTAGCTTTCGTGCAAAATCAGTACAAATAGGAAAACTGCCACCAACACCGAACACTTCAATCGTATTCGCACGCTCAATCATTTTAAGCATTTCCGCGACTTTGGCTTCATCCATTTGTTGAAAACTGTCTTGCACATTGGCGATCAACTGTTGTGTAATAGCTTGAAAACTACGACTATCGCTTTCTGTGCTCTCGCTCTGCACCGATTGAACGATCGCGTATTTTAATTCTTGGAAGCCTCGATAACCTAAGTGTTTTGCTGTTCGAGAAATAGTGGCTGTTGAGACGAACAACGCCTGTGCCACTTCATAAATGGTTTGTGAACTAATTTCCGTCATATGCGTCAAAATATAATCCAGTACTTGATTTTCAATTTTACTTAAATCATTTCGTTTCTTTTCTAACAAAGCGATTAATCCTTCAGTCGACATCCAATCCCTCACTTTAAATCCTTTTTTATAATTATACACCAGAATATTCTGATTATTTCAATAAGAAAGTCCAAAATAACCAACAGCGGCTCCATCATTCGCCAGAGAAAAAAATCAGCCTTCCGATGGAGGTACTTGTTGCGCGTTCTTGCTATACTCTGTATATAGAAAACAGGAAAAATTTGGAGGTAGTACGTATGAATAATCAACGACCAATGTTTATAAATATTCTTTTAGTGGTCCTTTTATTTTTAGTTGTCGGTTCACTCTTTAGTGCCGTTGTCGGTATCGTGGGAAGCTTATTGTGGCTAGCAGTAAAAATTTTAGTTCCCGTAGCGATTATCGTGTGGCTTGTTCGAACAATTTCGGGAAATAATGGCAACTGCCACCGTCGTTATTAAAAAAACAGGTTTTCCTTTTCGGAAAACCTGTTTTTTTACTTCTTTTATCTAAAAGCATATACAATATTACTAATACCAAACATCATAAAGTAGAAGCCAACTAAGAAGCTTAAAGTTAGTGCTGAAGACAATGGATTAAATAATAACATTACACCTAAGATAATCCCTAAAACGTCAACAATTAATGTGAACCAGAAGTAACCTGTGCTTACTCGTTTAGCAAAATCTAAAGTAAATAAGCCGAAAATTGAGTCGAATAAAAACCAAATTGCAAAAACAAATGGTAACACAGCGACACCAATATTTAAGTTAAACAATAAGTAAACACCAATTAGGATATCAATAATCCCTAAGATGATTGGTGCATAAGCTTTGTAGCCTAGCAATTCTTTCATACGATTACGTACAAAAATTTCGAAAATCCCTTTAATAATAGCAAAAATCGCAAAAACCATCACAATGGCAATTAAATTACCGGCAGGATTTTGGAAAGAAATTAATGCAGTCAGAACAAATAGAATTCCTAATACTAATGAACCCCAGTCCATTCCATGATGTTGTCGTTGTTCCATGACACTCACTCCTCTATAAAATAATTTATTACACTTATTATGTTACTACTATTTTACAAGGTGTCAAATATTTTCATCGTGCTTTCTGAAAACCATTTCAATGATAACTCCATTAAAAACAACGTATCACTTGATTGTCTCTTTTTTGGTGCACAATTGTGCCTTTTTTGTATAAATAAGTCCCTCGTTTTCCCGCAAAAAAACCGTTACTTTTTCATCTAGTTTATAAAAAAGTAACAGTTATAAATTATTTTTTCTTTTTCCCAATCGAGAGAATCCCTCTTTTTATGACATCAAAGAAACTCAAAGATTGGACCATATGATCTGGGTCAACATATTCACGAATAGCTCGTAACACTCGCTTCGGCTCTTTTGAAGCAAACGTATACGTCCCATTTTTCTTGGTTTGAATCGCATAACGAGGAATCCATTTTCCTTTGAACATTACTGAAGCCAACACGTAATCGACTTCTTCCCACGGAATTTGGATAAACTTACGTGGATCTTTGGCATGGTAAAATTCAAACCCGCGGTCACCTATCATAATTTGTCCATAATCTGTTAATCCTGTAAATGCCGTCGCATCTATAACTAAATCAACTTTTGTGTTTAATGATTGTACCATGTTATCTGCTCCATTTCATTCGACTAATTCCTCTTTATTATACGTTTCTTTCCTGATCGAAACAAACAAAATTACATCTTTGTTTAAAAAAGCGGAAGAAAAGTTTCTCGACTTCTCTTCCGCTTTTTTTGATTAGAAGTAATAAACTTACCTCGTCATTCTTATAATAAGCCGATTAAGTGGCCGACTACGCCGACTACGAATAAACCAAGAATGATAACGATTGGGCTAACTTTTTTCTTCAATAACCACATACATAAGAATGTAAGTAGTAATGGTGCTAGACCTGGAATCAATTGATCTAAGTTATCTTGTAAAGTAGTAACTTTCGTTGGTGAAAGCGCCAAGCCTTGGTTCACTTGTTCAAAGGCTTTATGCATTCCTTCACCGCCAGCAGGAAGTTTATCCCACTCGATATAAGCACCTTTGTCTAACTTAACTTGTGAGACAATTGGTAAGAACTTAATCGATACCCAACGTTGAACTAATGCGGCCAGTACGAACATCCCTAAAATAGAAGCACCTTTTGTAATATCTTGTAGTAAACCACCTGAAAGGTCATCAGTAATTTTAGAACCTGCTTTGTAACCAAACTCTTGTGTATACCACATGAATGACCAACGAATTAAGTTCCAAGCAACGAAGAATAAGATTGGGCCTAAGATGTTACCACCCATTGCTAAGGAAGCACCTAAAGCTCCTAACATTGGACGAACAGTAAACCAGAAAACTGGGTCACCGACACCGGCTAAAGGACCCATCATCCCAACTTTAACCCCTTGAATCGCTACGTCATCAACTGGTGCGCCATTGGCACGTTCTTCTTCCAAAGCTAATGTTACACCAAGAATTGGTGAGGCAATGTATGGGTGTGTATTAAAGAATTCTAAGTGACGTTTTAACGCCGCTGAACGTTCTTCTTTCGTTTTATATAATTTTTTGATTGCTGGAATCATTGAGAATGCCCAGCCGCCGTTTTGCATACGTTCATAGTTCCAAGAACCTTGGATAAATGTTGAACGCCAAGCTACAGCTAAACGATCTTTTTTAGTTAATTGAATTTTTTCTGCCATTTTCTTTGCTCCTCCTTCAGAATTAGTAGTCGTTTAAAATATCGCCTAATGGGTCGCCAGAGTTGCCTCCGCCATTTGAGTTAGAAGAACCGCCCATTTTAGATAAGTTCAAGTAAATAAGAGCTAAAGCGACACCTAAAGCACCTAATGCGATTAATGTTAATTGAGAAATCGCTGCGACTACGAAACCGATAATGAAGAATGGCCATACTTCTTTTGTTGCCATCATGTTGATTACTAATGCATAACCTACGGCAACGACCATACCACCACCGATAGCCATACCATCAGTTAACCAAGCTGGCATTGATTCTAAGAAATTACGAACAGTGTCAGCAGGAATGAATAGTAACGCACCTGCTGGAATCGCAATACGAATACCTTGTAAACATACAGCGAAAATGTGTAACATTTCAACTTGTTTAATGTTGCCTTTTTCAGCAGCCGCGTCCATCATGTGAACGATTGGCACCGCAACTGTCCGAACGATCATTGTTAAGAACAAACCTGCAACCGCTAAAGGAACTGCGATAGCAATCGCTGAAGGAACACCTTTAACACCTTGGCCACCTAAAACTAAAATAATTGCTGAGGCAACAGATGCTAAAGCGGCATCCGGCGCAACGGCAGCCCCGATGTTCGCCCAACCTAACGCGATCATTTGTAAAGTACCACCTAAAACAATTCCGGCTTCTAAATTACCAGTAACTAATCCGATTAATGTACATGCTACTAACGGTTGGTGGAATTGGAACTCATCCAAAATCCCTTCCATACCAGCTAGAAAGGCAACGAGTAAAACTAAAATAATTGATATAACAGACATGATAAGCCTCCTATTTTGATTTGTATTTGGCGAGTTACGCGTTTGCTAACTCATTTTTTGCTTTTTTCAAAATTTCGTCCATATTCGCTTTTGAATCATTTGGCACTTTACGCACATCAAATTTGATGCCTTTGGCTTTTAATTCATCAAACGTATCAACGTCTTCTTGACCCATTGATAATACTTTGCTTACAACGACTTTTCCAACAGAGTGAGCCATTGAACCAACGTTTACTTCTGGGATTTCTACGCCGCCTTCAACCACTTTTAAGACGTCTTCAGGATTTTCAAATAATAATAATGCTTTTGTATTGCCAAAACGTGGATCTTTCGCTACTTCAATCATTTTACTGATTGGAATAACATTGGCTTTTACTCCTGGAGGAGCTGCTTGTTCGATTAATTTCTTACGTAAGTCATCTTTTGCAACGGCATCAGAAACAACAATAATTCTGTTTGGTTGTGTTGCTTTTGTCCAAGCTGTTGCTACTTGACCATGTAATAAACGTGAATCAATACGTGCTAGCACAAATTTAATTTTGCCATCGCCAACAACTGTACCTGGTGGTAACGAACCTTTTGGCTGTGCATCTTCTGTCGTAGCAGCTTTTGGTGCTTCTGCTGGTTGTAACTCTTCTGGTTTAACTTTGACACCATCTTTTGCTGTTTCAAGAATGTGTGTCGCAATTTCTTGTGCTGATTCCATAGAGAAACGAGAAGCATATGCTTCAATAACCATTGGTAAGTTCATACCTGCAACGATTGCCCATTTGTCTTTATGATCTTCTAACAATGAGTTCGCTTGGTTAAATGGTGTTCCTCCCCATAGGTCAACTAAAAATAGTACTTCGTCTTGATTGTCAAACGATGCAATGGCTTCTTGCATTTTTGCTTTTACATCATCGGGACCTTCGCTAGGCATTAACGTAACTGCTTTTACATTTTCTTGTTCGCCAAAGATCATTGCACCAGATTGCAAGATCCCTTCAGCAAATTCACCGTGACTTGCTAGGATAATTCCTACCATTTTTATACCTCCTGTATAATTGATGTTTTTTTTCATGGTTGTACTGCTAAACGCTTTCACTTTTTGAAAAAAATCAGATAAATCAGATTCTGACAAAAATAAATGAAAAAATTTCAATAGTTCTTGATTTTTTTCAACATCAGCACTTGCCTTTATCAATACAGTTCATGAAGCAATGATGTTGGTCCTAGGCCACCACATCCTTTCAATGTCTTTCGTCTGTAAAAATTAACGTCAGCTGGCGTTATTTTCTTTGCTACGCTCTTTTTTCAGTAAATCCATCAAATTCACTTGGCTGTCTGCTGCGACTTTTCGAATTTCCAATTCAATACCTTGTTCATTTAAAAACAGAAATGCTTTTAAATCGTTGGCATCCACTGCGACTGCATTCGTAATCATTCGCTTGCCTGTACTGAAACTCATTCCGCCAATATTCACAGAAGTTAGTTGTACACCGCCTTCGACCACTCGTTTCACGTCCAAAGGATTAGTGAATAACAACATGGCTCGAAACGAATCAAAACGAGGATCAGGGTAAACATCAATCATTTTTTGAACAGTGATGACATTTACTTTGACACCAGGTGGAGCAGCTTGAACCAACAAGGCTTTTCTCAAATTGTCATGAGCAACGGAATCACTAACCACTAAAATGCGATTAATGTTCGTCAATTTTGCCCAAACAGTTGCTACTTGGCCATGAATTAATCGATCATCAATTCGAGCTAAACGAATATCCATTACCATCGGGAATGCTCCTTTAAATTCATTTTTAAAGGTTAGGACCTTTGTCTTTTTACTTAAAAATTTTAGGTAAAAAGGGACACCTTATTATAAGCAAGTTTCGTGCCAACTTTAGTGTATCGGTTTGAAACCTAGAAAATTATAGGTTTTTTTAAGAAAATTAAAAAACCGATACACTAATAAATAGTGTATCAGTTTTTCTGTATTAATCTAGTGTATCAATTTCGGTGATTTTATCTTCGATACACTGGGCATTTTTGACTAACTGTGCGATAAAATAAACTTCTTCTGCTGGAACATCCATATTAAGAGCTTCTTCCATAGTCTCAATTGAGGACACAATCACTGGATAAATTGGTTCTTGAACCAATCGACCAAGTTCTTTTTCTGAAACCGTCAGTGTATCATTCCGTAAAATACGCTCCAACATGCCCGATGTGTGCATAATCAAATTGATGTAAAATGTGTACTCTTCTGGCATCGCTAATTGGGTTTGGATATTTTTAGCGAATGACCACAACAGATCAATGATTTTTTTTCCATTAATGAAAGTGAAACTTTGCTCCATATATTTGAGACAAATTTCTTTTGCTGCCGCTTCGTCCAACGGCTTATTCATTACTTCTTCTTTCCGCTCTGCTAGTAATTGCTGAATAATTTTTTCTGCTTCACCGGAAAAGAAATTTTCCATGGAAATATAAGGAACTCCAATTTTGGGATTGGTAATCCCAGTTGTCGCAATAATTTCATAGTCTTCTTGAATTTTAGGCAAGACTTCTTTCATATTTACAATGGACAAAGGAATCACTTCTAAATGCCAGTCTATTTGTGGCAAGACAGCTTCCTCAATAAGCTCTTTCATTCGGCGCGCAGTTCCTTCTCCAGAAGCGCAGATAGCAATAATTGCTCTTGTTTTCCAATTTTCAATGATTTGTTTCGTTTCACTTTGGCGAATATCGGCATAGCCATGAAAGTTTTTTAAAGACTCGTGAAGTGTTTCCAATTGCGTATCAATTAATGCGGTTTTGCGGGCCGCTTCAAGCACAATTGGCGTGGTCACCATGTCTACTGTCCGCACATCAATGCCTGTCTGGCGTACAATTTCTTCTGAAAACGTACTTAATGAACCCATGTCCACTAATAATAGTACGCCATTTTCTTCATTCACTTCACCAACTGCTTCAACGATTTTACGCAAAGCTTCTTTCGGTGGCATATCTAACGGCATATCCACAGCCTTCAAATTATCAACATTTAACAATTGAGAAACCACTTGTACCATACTGCTAGCGGTACTATTTCCGTGCGCAGCCACGACAATGCCAATCCGGCCAGCCTCAGGATTTTCTCTTAAAGAAATGAGCAAAACAGCTAAATAGTAACTTTCAGATTCAGGGATCTCCATCTGATAACTACTTTCAATAATATTTTTAATTTCTTTCGCTGTTTCAAACTCTGTTGGATAATCTAAAACCATATTTCGAATACTTTCATTTAAAGGATGCTTAGGATCTTTGCCTAATTGGATGCGTTTCAAGAAAGAACTAATGTGTAAACTCATTGCATAAATAAAATTGGGTTGAAACGAATACGATAACCGCTTCGCTGCAAAATTATAAATTTTCTTAGTGACATCAATAATTCGTTGGTCAACAATTTCAGCCAATTTATTTTCTGTATCAAAGGTGAACCCATAATCTTTGTAGAAAGATTTTAAATGAACATTGATATCCGTTGTAATAAAATTATTAATTAGTTCTTGGTCCAAGCCGTCTGCTTTTAAGAGAGCCGCTTTATCTCCAATAATCTCATATAGATTGTAAGGCAATTCATAGGCATCTGACTGAATAGCTACTAAAGATTCATTTGGTGATACCACTAATTGCGGTTCCAGATATTTCGATAACTCCGACAATACTTCTCGATTACTGGCAAGTTGCATAATGCCTTCTTTAATATTGTCCGTTAATTCGTCCATCGTAATCATTAATTCCTCTTGTTCCATCTGATTAAGGAACCCTCGCGCAGTCACAAGTTGCACATTCGATTTTAGCTGACCGACATTTCCATAAGAAACACTTCCGATTAACGCTTTGACCACATCTTCTGACAAAGAGATTCGCCGTTGAATCCGCGCTGCTTCCATTGAAACCATCACTTTTAGGAGGTCAATTTTTTCTTTCGCAGGACGGTCACTAAAGTTCGGTAATTGAATGATAATCGGAATGCGTCGCACAAAAGTATTCAATAAAGAAGAAGTAGGATTCTCCGTCGTAGCACAAATAATCCGAACATCCGCATGATGTGATTTCACTGTTTCACCTAAACGCGCGTACACGCCGTGATCCATAAAATAAAAAATCATTTCTTGTCCTTCGGGTGGTAACCGATGTACTTCATCTAAAAACAGAATGCTGCCATCTGCTTCATCAATAATCCCTTCTTTTGCTTTCGTAGCGCCTGTGAAGGCCCCTTCTACATACCCAAATAAATGCGACATCAAAAGTTCTGGATTATGCGCATAGTCTGCACAGTTAAACACCACAAACTCTTTTTCTTTGGCCACAATTTGGTTCAGCTTCGCAAATTGAAACATGGCATGAGCAAAATAAGTTTTCCCAGAACCTGTTGGTCCAGTAATTAAACAATTCAAGCCTTTTGGCGGATATAAAATCGCTGCTTTGGCTTGTTCAACCGGCGTTTTCATGCTTCCAGCTGAACCGATAATTTTTTTGAAAATATCTTCAACTTCTGGGGTTTTGCTGGTCGTGACTACTGGTTCAACCAATGGTTCGATAAAAGTTTTTGTGGAGTGATCCATTGATTTTTCCCGATAACTTTTAACTGGCTTGGTTAATGGTCGATGCTGAAACGCCACCTGCGCGACATATTTTACTGGTCGACCAGATAATTTTTTCAAGCGCCCTTCACGAACCAGTTGATTCAAATCTTTACTAGCATTGGTCCGCTGAATGTTTAAACGTTCTGAAATTTCTTGTGTCGTGACTCCCGCATCACTTGTTAAGGTCATTGGCGTTAAATTCTTCGTTTGCTCTTTAACATATTGATAGATTTTTTCAATCCGCTTCATTTTTGATGGCTCCTTTAATCGATACACTAATTAATTTACATGATACAGTGTATCATTAAAAAAATACACTAAAAACCCTTTCATGAAAAAAAATTCTGTTTCACATGAAACATTTTAAAAAAACGCCTTTTTTCTATAAAAAACCCACCTTTTTATTCGTTTCTGTAAAAAGATTGAAACTCCTTGAAAAAAGGTTCTGTAGCCGATATAATGCAGAGAGGTTCAAGAATATATTAAAAGCGAGGAAAACAATTGATTACTGTTAATGATGTAAGTTTACAATTTCCAGATCGTAAACTTTTTGAAGAAGTGAATATTAAATTTACTCCTGGCAACTGTTACGGCTTAATCGGCGCAAACGGTGCAGGAAAATCAACGTTTCTTAAAATTTTATCAGGTGAGATTCAACCGACAACTGGCGTGGTTTCAATGGGTCCTAATGAGCGACTAGCAACGCTGAAACAAAATCACTTTGACTACGAAGACTACACTGTTTTAGAAACTGTAATTATGGGACATAAACGTCTTTACGAAGTAATGAAAGAAAAAGATGCTATCTATATGAAAGAAGATTTTTCAGATGAAGATGGGATTCGTGCCGCAGAACTAGAAGGCGAATTTGCTGAACTTGACGGTTGGGAAGCAGAACCTGAAGCAGCTGTTTTACTCCAAGGGCTAAACATTCCAGAAGAATTACATGATCAAAAAATGAGCGAATTAACAGCTGGTCAAAAAGTCAAAGTATTATTAGCTCAATCTCTTTTTGGTAAACCAGATGTCTTACTATTAGACGAGCCGACAAATGGTTTAGACACCCGCTCAATCAATTGGTTAGAAGAATTTTTAATCAACTTTGAAAATACTGTTATCGTGGTTTCCCATGACCGTCATTTCCTAAACAAAGTCTGCACCCACATGGCAGATTTAGACTTTAGTAAAATCAAACTTTACGTGGGTAACTATGATTTCTGGTTGGAATCAAGCCAACTAGCGACAAAATTGCAAGCACAATCTAATGCCAAAAAAGAAGAACAAATCAAAGAATTACAAGACTTTATCGCTCGTTTTAGCGCCAATGCCTCAAAATCAAAACAAGCAACGTCTCGTAAAAAAATGTTAGATAAAATTACCTTAGATGACATTCAACCTTCCTCTCGTCGTTATCCATTCGTTGGTTTTACACCAGAACGTGAAATCGGCAATGACTTATTACAAGTTGAAAATGTCTCTGTAACGATTGATGGCAAAAAAATCTTAGATAATATCTCGTTCAACTTAACAAAAGATGATAAAGTGGCATTCATCGCTGACTCAGATATTACAACGACTACGTTATTCAAAGTGATTATGGGCGAAATTACTCCCGATACAGGTTCTGTTCGTTGGGGCGTTACAACTAGCCAAGCTTATTTACCAAAAGACAACAGCAAAGACTTTGAAGAGCCATTAACCATTTTAGATTGGTTACGTCAATTTGCTGGTAAAGAAGAAGATGACAATACGTTCTTACGTAGTTTCTTAGGTCGGATGTTATTCTCTGGTGAAGAGGTACTAAAACCAGTCAATGTTCTTTCCGGAGGCGAAAAAGTGCGTGTCATGCTTTCAAAATTAATGCTTTCCAAAGCCAATGTCTTAGTTTTAGATGATCCAACGAATCACTTAGACTTAGAATCAATCACTGCATTAAATGATGGGTTGATGGCTTTCACTGGTTCAATTCTTTTTGCTTCACATGACCACCAATTTATCCAAACATTAGCGAACCGAATTATTGCTGTTTCTGATAAAGGGGTCATTGATCGGGCAGAAACAACCTATGATGAATTCTTGGAAAACCCAGAAATTCAAAAACAAATGGACGTTTTATTCAGTTCAGATTATTAAAAAAATAGAGAAGTCATTAAAAGCTAGGTTCTCGTAACCTACTAAATATAAGTTTGCCCGACAAGTGAAAAGCTTGTCGGGTCTTTTCTTGTCTTTATAAATCATCTAACTTGCCAACAAATCTATAGTAAATATCAATTTGTTGAGTGCGCTTGCCTGAACTCTTATCTGGTTTGTGAATTTCAATGCGGTCAATCAGTTCATTCACAATGCTAGGTGTAAGCTTTTCAAGCGTTGTATACTTTCGGACAATATCAAGAAATTTTTGGACGTTTCGCACGTCTTCTTTTTGCTTAAGTAGTCTTGTTTCTAGTTCGTCAATTTCTTGTTTTAACTTGGACTGTTCAAATTCATAATCTTTGGATAGGATATTAAAACGTTCATCAGAAAGCTTGCCTAGTACGTTATCTTCATACAGACGCTTAATAATGCTATCAAGTTCGCTTGCTCGTTTCTTAGCTTCAATAACACGCTTTTCAGCTTTCTTTAGCTCTTTCTGTTGGTCGGTTTTGGCTCGCTTAGCTAGACTATCAGTAAACTGTTTCTCGTGTTGTTTTAGAAAGTCAATTTTGTCATTGATATCACTTAAAACAATCTCGGTCAGCTTCATTTCACGGATATAATGGGCATTGTCGCAATCGTAGTTAGGGTTTTGATAGCCAGAACAAACATATCTCTCTTGGTTCGGTGAAATACTTTTAGCAGTAGCAAATACGTGATGTCTTTTACAGTCGAAACAGTGAACTAAACCAGAGAATAAACCTACTCGACCACTTTTTGTATTACGTCGTCGTTTCTGTCTCATTTTCTGTACAAGGTCAAAAGTCGCTTGGTCAATAATTGGCTCATGTGTATTTTTGAATACCACCCAATCTTTGGGGTCGTTATAAATTTTTCGTTTATCCCTGTAAGATTTTGTGCTTGTCTTGAAATTCACGGTATGACCTAGATAGTCAGGTCTTTCCAAAATTTCAACCACTTTTTTTGAGTCCCAATTACAAACTGGACTATTACTTTTTGCTCTATACTCTGAAACGGTTGGGGTTCGTTCTTTCTGTAGCTTCTTTGCAATTTGATGTGGTCCATAGCCATTAATACAATAGTCAAATATTTTCTGTACAACTTTAGAGGCTTCTTCATCTACTAATAAATGATTGCGGTCATTTGGGTCTTTAGTGTAGCCAAAAGGCGGAATCACTGCAAGACGTTCACCCGCTAATCCTTTTGTTCGCTGTACAGCACGGATTTTTTTACTTGTATCCTTGGCGTAAAACTCATTGAACACATTGCGAAAAGGTGCAAAGTCAATCTCGTTAGCGTCTTGGGTTTCAGAGTCCACGCCGTCATTGACCGCAATAAACCGAACGTCTAATTTTGGGAATAGAATTTCAGTATATAACGCCACTTCGGCATAACTACGTCCGAACCTCGATAGGTCTTTAACAACAAAGTTTTTTACTACGCCATTGTTAACTAGGTCTAACGCTTCTTGAAATCCAGGGCGATTAAAGTTTGTTCCACTATAACCGTCATCTACAAAGAACTTTGTATTATACAAGTTATTATCACGTGCAAACTTTTCGAGCATGGCTTTCTGGTTGGTAATTGAATCGCTGTCGCCTTGGGTGCCGTCATCTTGTGACAGACGAGCGTAAAGAACGGTTAGTTCTTGTTTTCCTTTGTTTCTCCTAGAAAAATTATGATTTTGAGTTGTCAATGTACGTTGTAAGGTGTCTAAATTCATGATATTTTCTCCTTTCGAAGATTTCATGAAAACCCTACGGCTACCTACTATTATACCATTTTTGGAGGGTAGTTTATAGCGGTAGCCGTAAGTTTCATCGTTATTTATTTATCTTTTTCTAGCTCTCTTAGCATTAGAGTAAACAGGATATTGGCAATTTTTCTAGTTGATTCATCTTCCACAAACGAGTTGATGATATACGTTTTTTTACCCTCCTTAATCACTTTGGTTGAGTGCTTTTTATAGGTTTTGTTCGTCATCTACCTCCTTGTTAGTTTCGCCTGCTATGAGTGTTTCGAGTTCGTCCATTGTGATGATTCTAAACACCATTTCATAGTTTGGAATATTCTCGCTTACATGGTTAATTAGTTGGTTACGCCGTTTTTCGTTTGGCGTTATCCAGATAACCCACGGCAAAACACCATTTACTCGCTGTTCAATACCAGTTTTGTAATACAATAAGTATTGTTTGCACTTTCGAACTACTCGTTTGGGTGCTTGACTTGCCATATCTAGCTCAAAAAACATAAAGTCTTCTGATTCGTCATCAACAGCAAAACAAGCGAATAAATCGGGTTTTAAAAATGTTGGAACACCTTTTTTATTGTTGTATGTCCGCCAACAACTCGGCTCAAAGGTGGCTTGAAAGTCATGAATTTTATTGTTTCTGTTCATTTCATGCAGGCGAGTATAGGTTTCAGCAATCGCCAAAGTGTGTTCTAAAAATAGAATGTTTGGTTCATACAATCTTTTTCTAGTAGCGTATAGCGTCATGTCATCTAGTCTTAGTAACTGATAGCCTGCACTGGATATAGAATTTACTACGGACGAACTGCCTGCTCGTTTACCCCCGATCCTTTGTTCAAGGTTAGCAACCAGTCCAAAGTTTTTTAGTCGTTTTAGTTTTCGGTTGCACGCTCTTAAGTTAGTTGTCGGGTTCGGGCTGTCTGTAAAAAATAGTCGTTGTAATTGCTTAGTCGTGACAAATTTCAACTTGTTTATTGTTTGCAAAATTTCAATTTCGCGCGAGTCCAGTATGGACGACGACAGTCGTCTAAGCTCGGCTTTCGTTATGCGTTTGTTTGTTTTGTCGTTCATGATAAAGTCCCCCTCGGGAGAGTTTTATTTATACATTTAATAAGAAAAAATTATAAATAAAAGTCATCTCCACATGTAGTTGATAAAGGTTTGTCCCACACGAGAAAACTAACCCTCGTTGGTCAACGCGGTGAGACAATCGGCAAGACAACTATTTGTCTTGTTTTCGCTTGGTTCTTTTGCCTATAAGTAGGTCAATATCTGCATTATCTATATCATCAATTGGTATCTCGTTTTGGTTCATTAGCTCGCTAAATTCTTGTTCAATTTCATCAATATCTCGTCCGTATTTTTCAGCACTTCGAGCGAACAGGTCGGCAGGATTGTTACGAACTTTTGGTTTTGGCGGGAAAGTTTTACCTGAAAGCCAAATATTATTAGCATATCCATTTTTAATTTTGTCAATCTTGTAGTAGCATGAATATAGGGCAAGGCTTTGTAGGTCATGCTCTGAAATCTGGGACGCCGTTAGGTCTGCAAACTGAGCGGCGTCTCTTTTTTGTGCCACATTAAAGATTATTTTGTTTTTGGCATTTGCCATAACAACCTCCTTAAGTCCGTTAGTTGAGTCAAGTTGTCCGAGGTTTTGATGACAAAAACAGAAGAAAAATTTTAACCCTCGTCCCATTTCTAATTGCTCTTGAAGACTAGCACCACTTTTTTTGATGTAGTTTTGAAATTCATCAATATAAAGCACAACAGGATTTTTATCTTGTTCAGGGATTTCCGCCCGTCTTAAGGCAATGTTCCATAAACTATTGATAAGCAAACTCGCACATAGTTGACTTACTGTTTTACCTGTCATACCGTCATTTAAAGGGACTAACAAGATTTTTCCTTTGGTGAAAACTTCCTCTAAGTCGAATTTTGGTTTGGCTTGTCCTAACGTTCCTCTTAGCGATTCACGGCTTAACAGTATGTTTAAACGCCTTAAAAGTGGGGCTAGTTGTTGGTTGCGGTCTTTTTCGGATTGAGCTTCAAAGTTGCGCCAAAAGTTCATTAAATACATATCTTTGAGATTAGAAGTCAACTTGTGGCGAAAAGTAGCATTAGTAAATAGCAGTGGTAAATGTAGCAGGGTCATGTTTTTGCTTTGGGCTAAAGTCAGCAAACCACAAGTGAGTAGTTCTTCCGTCAGCACTCCAAAATCAGGAAAGAGACATCTAAGGCTATCAAGGACAGATTCGGCAATTTGGGTTGGCGACTTGCCGTCAACGTGATTTAAAATGTTTAGCCCTAGAGGTCGATTAGAAGTTATATCCCATATCACAATCCTATCTAAAATTGAGTCGTCTTCTGGTAGCTTTTCTAAGATTGAAGAAATGAGCGAATACTTCGGATCAATCACCACGCAACCAGAGTTTTTGAAATTAGTGATTTGATCGAGAATTAAATGCTCCATTACTATAGATTTGCCGCTTCCAGTTCCACCAACCACTTCTAGATGAGTTGCGTTCTGTTCTAGCGATAGGTTAAGTAAACGGCGGTCATCTTCATTTTCGTTGAGAGTCGTTCCAAAAGCCCTAACTTGGTGTTTTGGCGGGTCTTTCATAGCGAGTGGCGGTAGCAATATTTTCGGGTGAATTGGCGCAATTCCGCTTAAGTCGTCTTGTCCAATTGGGGCTAGCATAAAATTAGCGAGTTCTGCGGTGGATAGTTTACAAGGATATTTCCACGGCAATTTAGCGGTGGTTAAGTGGGGTGGTTCTTCTGGTTGCAGATTGAGCTTATTACCACCAGTTTCAAGCATTTTAAAAGCGGATAGCACGCTTAAAATGTAACTCCGAGCTTTGGCGTCATCTTGGGAATAAGCACCAATTCTTATCATAGTTCTAAGGCGGTGCGACTTCACTTTATTCTTAATTGAGTTTCTAGTATCACTTGACGCTATAGGCACGTTGCCTTTACTGATAATGTCCCACCAGCTAGCGCTCGGGTCGGGTAAATTCCTTGGAACATGTTCAGGTGGTAAGCTTGACGCGATAACCAGTTGAATGACTATTTCATCTTGAGGACTCACTTGTGCCATGGTTGCCAGCATAATACGGGTCAATTCTTGGCTGTTGTCCGTTTTAAGAGAAAGGATTGGTTTTGTCATTGTCAACTTTCTAGCGACCGTTACAGGCTTTCTAGCGGTGGTTTGAGCGGGTAGTTCAGCGCCAAAGTCTACGCTATGTGTTTTGAATAATCGTTTGATTTTAGCAAACTCCGCTCTTTCACTTGCCAAGTAGTAGCATATCTTGCCAGTTCTAGCTCTTATTTCAAAAATAATCGGTTTTCTACCTCCGCTTTCTGAGGTTGCCAAGTGATGAGCCAGACTTTCGATTTGAGAAAACTCTATTGGACGTTGCCACGATAATTTGTGCCAGACTAGATTTTCTATTTTCTTCATTTTATTTTACCGCCAGTCTTTGAATTTTTTGACGCGGTATCCAACCACTAACAGCGTGATAAAGATTACGATAAAAAGCAGTGGTAACCAAACTTCGGCTAGCAGTTTCACGCCTATATTTAGCAGTAAACAGCCTACAAACAGGCTGAAAATCCAACCTGATAATTTGCTTTTCAAGGAACTCACTTCCTTTTCTTTGTCTTGATTTTTCATATTCCATATACAGCTCCTTTCATTGTCTAAAGAATATTCTTTGCTATTAAATCTTATTCAATTCAAGAAAACAATCTTATCCACAACCACTTATATAAGCGATGAGACAACTGTTTTCAGAGGTCAAACAGCAATTAAGGGATGTGATATCACGTGTTGTAAAATAAACACTTCCATATTTTTATGGCGGTTCATCTGCTTCTTTTTCCGTTCTATTCTTAGGCAAAGACTTAGCCCAGTGAGAATAAAATTGCTTAGTGAGTTCAGAAAGTGGACTGGCTTTTATTTTGTCTTCAATGGCAAGCTTGTATCTTAGTAGTTCAGCGTCTTTATTTAGACTTTTGGGAACGGTTCTTTGTGGGGTCATATTTAATCACTCCTTATAAGTGAGACGCTAACTCGTGGATTTGAGCTAGCGCCATTGTTGTGAGGTTTTACGAGGTTGGTTAGTGTGGTGTGTTTTAGAGGCTTAGGGGTTTCGGTCATAGAATTTGGTGGCGTCTCGCATGAGTTGTCTAAACAGTAAGTGACGCTTTTGCATATGGGCTTGTTGCTCGATATAGCGTGCCATATGAATTTCTTGTTCAGTGTATTGTGGTCGTCTCCTTTGGGCGTCTTGAATCTTTTCTTTCTTGAATAAGCCAGCAATGAAGTTGACTAACGACGTAACAAGAATACCTACTAACGCAAGAATTGAGGCAACAGCAACAACACTTAAAATACTATCTAACATGATTTTATCCTCCTTTTATTTTAGTTACTCAAAGTCTCTAGCAGTTAAGTAAACAAAGACGTCGGACAGATACTTGAGGTGGGTTTCAGCTTCTGGATTTTTAGCTTTGAGTTCTGCACGGTAGGCGTCAATATCTGCCGTGCGGTTCATAGCATCGAGAACAAGTAGCTCACGCGTAACAGCTTTGTTCATCTTGACTGATAACTCTCTACTTAATTCTAGTGAGTCAGTTCTGGTGACAAGTGGCATAGCTTCTTGAGCGATAATTGGCGCAAGGGCGTTTGATAATCTTTCGGCTGGTGTCATGGTGTTTTCCTCCTAAAAAGTGGATATTTATTTAATCTTCCTAAATACAAACCGCCGGCATTTATATATAGTTTGCTTTCTAGGATTGATTACATGGTTTAGAGTTTCTTGCTTGATCTGTAGAAGTAAATCATGAAGCTTATTACTAATATGAAGTAAGGTAGAAAGACAATGAATTTTAGCATTTCAAGCACCACTTTCTTTTATCTGATTTAAGCTTTTCGCGATTGGCTTGAGACAAGCATAATACGATTTTCTATTTACGAAAAGGAACTCTCAGTGATAGAATTAGGAATAATGTGGGAGAAATAGCGGAAGCTTTTAGGAAGAAGTGAAGATATGCAAAAAAATAATATTGTCATTTTTTTTAAATTATTGGAGGCATGCTACAAAGTTCCTGATATCACTAGAAGAGGGAAAATTCTCCAAATCCTTTCAGGAGGGTTAATTTCAAATATCAAACAAACTGAATACGAAAGTAATTCAGATTGGACAAATGAAAGAAAAGATAATGAGGATAGAATGGCGATAAACACCGCTGATAAAATGGCTAGAGGCAATATACCTGTTTCAAGAAAATGGATATTGTTATGTATGCAGTTACAACCTAATGATGTCTCTCAATATTTTGATGACATAATGTATCTGTTTCATATTGAGAAAATAAAAAAGGTATTTGATATAAAGCGTTTAAATTCCGAGTTTATAAAAGACCAATATGAACTTAAAAAAATAAAACATCTATATGAGAAGGATTCTAAGAAAAGCGAATTTCTTTCAGCCTTATTTCTAAACGCTATGATTAATAGTGGTACAATTAAAAATGCTTCTAAATACGATATTGACGAGGAAATTAAAGCAATTATTGAAGAACAGCCAATTTTGAGACAATCGACTGTTGAAATTTTCAAGAATTTAGTCGATGAAGCGAAAGATATATACTCAAGTATGGACAAAACTAGCATAAATTATACTAATCTTGCATCTGTGTTTGATAAAATAATCCGTGAGTTAACACCAGAGGATAGCTTTCTCCTAAACTATTTTGTGAAAGACCATGAACTAGTTTATATAAATTTTGATGTGAGTTTTGGAAATAAAGAAAATGGAAAAGTTGTGAAGTATAAAAGTATTGGTTGTCCCGCGCACAAAAAAAGAAGAAAGAGTTTTCCGTTACCTGTAGACAAATACATCAATCTACAAAGATTAGGTATTATCGTTAACGAGGAAAAAAACTTTACTTCATCTTTTTACCTTGAAGAAGAGTTAGCTAGATATTTGAATATTAAAAATAACAGAATTTATTCGAACATTGATATGGAATATCCCTACTCCAATAGAGAGAAAGATATATACGTATTGTGGCGTACAAGATACGCACGTGCCTTTCATAGACAAATAAATGAGATCAATAGAATTTTAGGAATGAATAATAATTATGTTCTTTATGACATAAACTTAAAAATAGGTCGTATAGTGCTATCGGAATTTGGCTATAAACTTTTGTCGTATGTATCAAATGAACCTATTTGCCATAGAATCTATGTCGCACAAAGGTTCACTTGACGAATCACGCGTAATGTGTTATTTTATAAACATGTGAATTTAGCTTTCAATATTCGCTCTCACTAGCAAAAGCAGATTATTTATAGTCTGCAAGTGAGTGCAGGCTAAATTTATAGAAAGAGGCGGTGTTATATTATGCCCCCTGAAAGAAAGAGTGTCTATGAAAAAGATGAAGAGCTTTTTAGAACTAAGTGCATCATTGAAGAACGAGAACGGATTATCGACGAACTTTTAGCAGAAAATGTAGACTTACGTATTATTCAAAAAGTAACTAAGTTTTATAAAAGTGGGATAATCAAACGAAAAATCAAGCTTCTTGAAAAACAACTAGAAATTGAACAAAAAAAAGAAATAGAACACTCTTAGTACCCAAATAGGCTTTGTAGCTTGTTTACGAGTCCTTATCTAAATCATAAGGGCTTTTTCTTTACCTCAAAATAGATATAGTAAAAGCCTTGTCGTTGTTAATCGTGACAAGGCTTGTTTGCTAGATATTTGTATTTCTTTTTTGTAGCTTGTTGGTGCTAGTTGTTTTTAGGCTTTTCTTTTTCTCTTAAGCAAAGCAATAGCAGATAGTCCAACCATAGATAAGCCAGCAAGTAAGCCGTTGGTGGTGGTATCGCCAGTTAATGGTAGATTGTCTTTGTTGCTAGTGTTGTTCTTGTTAGACTGGTTGTTACTGTTATTAGTTTTGTTTTGGTTAGTATTGGTATTTTGGTTATTGTTACCAGTACCATTATTAGAGTTTGAGCCGTTGTTATTGCCGTTTTGGTTGTTGTCATTTCCATTATTTCCGCCATTGCCTTTACCGTTGTTACCATTTCCGCCGTTGTTGTCTGCTTTTTCTAGGGCGTCTATAGCGTCATTAATATTCTTGGTAGCTTCATCTACTTGGGCTTGGGTGGCTTTGTCGTCGTTAAGGATTTTCTTGCCGTCTTCAATAGCTGTAACTAGTTTGCTGTCATCTTTCCAGTTTCCGTCCTTAATCGCTTGCTCGCCTTTTTTAATAGCTTCTTCTAATCCTGATTTATCCACGTCTTTAGGTGGGGTAACGCTACTTTCTGTAACAGCCACAACAAAGGTTGCTTCTCCATAGCTTTCAGATTTTAGAGTTCTTGTGCCTGCTTTAGTAAAGGTTATTGTGCCATTACTAATTACGTCAGTAGGTTCAGAACTAATTAAAGCCCCGTATTCATTAGGGAAATCTAGAATAGTTATTTTCTTAGTACCGTCACTAAAGTATTCTGTCTTTTCTAATTGGTAAGTTTTAGATTCTCCTGTTTTAGCAGAGGTTTCACCAATTACATTAAGTTCAATGTCAACGGGTACTGGTGGTGTGACGTCTTCTTTAGTAACAGTAACAGTTAAAGAAGCACCAGCATTATCTTTAGCAACTAATGTACGTGTGCCTTCACTACCAAAAGTGATACTTCCTCCCACAATAACATCGCTTGGGTCAGAACTAGTCAATGGAAAGCTAGTATCTTCAATATTGACTGGAGTTTCTGTCATAGTTCCGTCACTGAAAAACTTAACTTCGTTGTAGGTATAAGTCTTAGTTTCGCCGACTTTAGCGCTTGTGTCTCCTACAAGGTCGTAGAATACACCTGTTTGGACTGGTGGTGTAATCTCTGCTTTAAGCTGTTGTAAGTCTGCCAAAATACTTGCTAGCTCTGGTAACCACTGGTCATAGAAAGCTTGGGTTCTAGTACTTTCTGGGAACTGTCCACCAGTGAAAGAAACAAAATCAAAACGATTATATAAACCGTCATATCTCGCTTGGTAACTAGTGCCAGCTACTTTACTTTCTAATTCATCTAATAATGGAACTATTAGGGTAAAGTAGTTATTCCACTCTGCAAGTTCAGCGCTTAAATCTGCTTGTGGAGTGATCTCTGTTTCTGGTTGTTCCAAAATATTTTGTGTTTCTTCTTCTGGTGCAGTCGGCTGTACTTCTGACACACTCTCAACGGTTGGTGTTTCTGGTTGAATAGGTGTAGTTTCTACAGGTACAGGGGTAACGAGTTCTTGGCTTGGAGTTTCGGCTATCGGTTGCTCTGGTGTGACAGGTTCGGTTACTGGTTCGGCGGTTTGTTCTGTAGTTGGTGCTGTTTCATCTGCTAAAGCTTGAATAGTGCCGAGTGTTGCAGGACAGATAAGCCCGACTAACGTTGTAAAAGTGACTAATCGTCTATTTCTTTTAGACAACCCTTTTAACTTTTCTTCATGTCTTTCCATACGGGTTTGTTTCAAGACTTTTTCACGCTCCTTATATCGTCTTTTTCGATTTTTAAAAACCATTAAAAAGCTTGGTTTCACCTCCGTTAGCTAACTGTTTCAAACGGTCGTTAGAAAAATGTTGAAAAAGACACAAAAAAACCGATTTAACAAAGTCTCCAGAACCTTGTTAAATCAGCGATTATTAGTATTTAAGATATAAGTATAATTGCAAAATATTGAACCTTTTTCAGACGACCGTCTGAGAAAGAAATGGTTTCAATGAGATTTTACCATATACGATTAAACATTAATAGTTATTTTTGAGTTATTTCGCCTAGAAACGCCGTATTTACGGGCTACTTTGTAAACTGAACTTTCACTAACTTTTAGTCTTTTAGCGATTAGTGAAATTGGTATAGTGTTCATTTGGTATAGTCTCAATATTTCAAGTTCTTGTTTATCTGTCAAAGAGGGGTTACCAAGTACCACGCCATTCTCTCGAGCTTTTCTTAAACCGTCCTTAGTTCGTATGCGGATGTTTTCTAGTTCAATTTCAGCCACGTAACCAAGGACTATGCAAAGTAAACGCCCTGTCAGTGAGTCGGTCTCAATGTTTTCCAGTATAGAAACAAGCTTTATACCATGAGTATTAAAGTCGTCTATTAAGTTGGCTAGAGTAAACATCTTTCTAGACAAGCGGTCAAGCTTATAAATCTTAAAAGTGACTGTCTTACCTTGGCTAGCTAGTTCTTTTGCTAGCTTAATTGCTTTGGTTAGTTCGGGGCGATTGTCGTTGTCTCCAGATTGTTTCTCTGAAAAGATAATGTCACAATCTTTTAAAGCGTCCATTTGAACTTTTAGCCCGAGCTTTTGGCGGTCGTCAGTACTACTAACGCGTGCATAGGCAATAATAATTTGTTCCATTTCTCGTAACTGTTCCAGCTTTCTTCTTTCTCTTTGTCTTACCATTGTAAAAACCTCCAAATTTAATTTTGCTTTGTTCTTTTATGATATAATATTCGTATAATTATTAAGCGAGGTTGCACTATGGAAAAAACTAATATTGAAGATAAAAGATTTCATTTGCAGATGATTCAAGGGGCTATAGAAAGAATGGCTTCAAACTCATTTATAATTAAAGGATGGTCTTTAACCGCTTTTGGAGGACTGTTTACGCTCTTTATCGCCAATCAGGATAAAAGTTGGAGCTACGATCTATTGTGGTTAGCTCTGGTATGTGCATTAGTTTTTTGGTGGCATGATACATACTATCTCAAGATCGAAAGACAATATAGAGCCCTCTATAAGAAAGTTACGGAAAAAGATGCTGAAAACATTGATTTTTCAATGATTCCCCCTGGCTCGACTGAGAATTTCTTATGCGTTGCCTTTAGGCCAATACTATTGGGGAGTTATGGAATAATCGTTGTTGTGTCTTTAGTTTTGCTTTATATATTAAAATGATGGAGGTACTTTATGAAAAGATCAGTGTTTTATAGTTTTCATTATTTGCCTGACAATTGGAGAGTCGGTCAAATTAGGAACATGGGTGTCGTTGAAGGTAATAGTCTAGCTACAGATAATGATTGGGAGAAAGTGAAGCAAGCTGGGAACTCTGCTATTCAGAACTGGATTGACAACCAGCTAAAAGGACGTTCGTGCACAGTGTTACTGATTGGTGAAAATACTGCCGGGAGAAAGTGGATTAATTACGAAATCGAAAAAAGTTGGAACGATGGAAAAGGTATTGTCGGTATTTACATCCATAATCTGAAAGATCGACAAGGCTACAGGTCGTCAATGGGTAAAAATCCTTTTGTTGGTTTTAGTCTAAATAATGGAACAAAACTTTCATCAGTTGTTAAAGCATACAACCCGCCTTTTACAGATAGTAAAATGGTTTATAATTATATCGCTTCTAATCTTAGCGGTTGGATAGAAGAAGCGATCCGTATTAGAAAAAATGCTTAACTTAAAAACTCGCCATTAGCTTAATCTAATGGCGAGTTTTTTAAATTTCTGTATACAAAATATCTAATGGATGTACATAATTTTTGCGGGTAGTGAATTTACTTTGCCATAATTGTAGTTTATTTGCATCTAAATTTTCAAATATAGCAAGTTGCTTATTTACATCATACTCAATTTCAAGTTTGTTCCTTGCCGAGTATTTATGTTGTAAATAACCCTTTTCTATCGATTCTTGGATTGATTTTGCGCGTGGATATATTTTTTCAACGATTGAAGCTGTTTTTAATTCATTATAAATCCAAGGTGAGACTGTTTTTTTGTTTTCAACTTCGTTAATTTTTAACGATTCTGGAGTATTCATAAATATAATACATTCCGTAGAGTGAATTACATCATTCAATGCTGTTGAAAGCATCATATGAATGTGGCTAGTAGTAAAATTTCGAATCTGATAATCGTAAGAAGCAATAGAGCCATCTTTCTCTCTCTTCAAAACGCAATATTTTTCATCAATCTTTTTTAACAAGTTGTTGGCGTTTCCCCATACCGTTGAATCTATAAATGTAGTAAGACCAAATTCTTTTTCAAGCCAACAAGCTAATCTTTTCGCCGTTCTAACGTCATTATGGGAATGAGAGATAAAAACATCTGCTTGATAATCTGGGAACCAATCATTTATTAGTTTTGTTCCATCTACTCTATTATCACTAGTTCTTGGCAAATGTATTGTTTCGTCAATTTTCTTTTGTAGTCCGTTTTTAAGCTGAGCTATCTTCTTCTCGTAGGCTACAATTTCATAGTCCTTTATTCCAAGAAAAGCCTGTTTTTCGCTTGTTGATAAATCTAGATTGTACCCTCTATACATACATTAGTTTTCCTTCCTTTAACAACATTGGTTTCTAAAATATTTCACAGTTTTATACTTTATTATACCAACATATCGTGGATAATAAAAACTTGTAAAAGTCAGATTTTCGCCGAGCGAAATTATATGTTCTTTAGTTTGATAAAGTTGTCTTATGGTAGTTGTTTTCAAATAGCTGATGATACATTAAAAAAGCCTATAAAGTCAAAAGGGTTATAGGCTTTTAAATTTTTTCTTTTAGCCGTAGGATTTCCAAGTTCTTCTATTAAACATAGTTTTTAGTTAATAGTGTTTTACGAGACCCTAGCTAAAAATGACTTCTCTATTTTTTTATTTTCTTTTTTCACCAAAAGAAAACACAGCAATACAACCTATTCCAGTATGACTAGTAATGGTGGGTCCTAGAGGATAAATCAGTATCTCATTAACTTCTATTTCTTTTTCAATTAATTCTTTGACTTTTTCCGCGTCATCTTTCGTTCCTGCATATGCAATCAACAGTGTTTGTTTCATTGGCTCTACAATGCCTTGAATCGTTTCTTGCGCAATCTTTTGCAAGGACTTGTTTCGTCCACGAGTTTTACCAACGGATGCTAGTTTGCCTGCCGCATCCACGCGAATAATTGGTTTAATGTTCATTAAGCCACCAAGTGCTGCCGCTGTTTTAGAAATCCGTCCGCCACGTTCTAAATGTTTTAAATCATCTACCGTTACCCACGAGTGAAGTTTCATTTTTTGCTCTTCAAGATAGGCAACAACTTCTCCTAATGAATGACCATCTGTTTGTAATCGAATGGCTTCTCGGACTAACATCCCTTGACCTAAGCTAGCTGCTTTTGTGTCAATAATATGAATTTCTACATTGTCGTACTCTTCTTTTAACATCTCTACTGATTGCAACGCACTTTGATAAGAGCCACTTAACCCAGATGAAAAAGCTAAATAAATCACCGGTAACCCTTGCTCCACAAAAGGACGGAAAAATTCATTGTAGCGTCCTACATTAACTTGAGAGGTAGTGGGCATACTTCCATTTTTAATAGCCGTTAAGAAGTTCTGATAATCAAACGTTTCACCTAAATCATCGCGATATTCTTTCCCGTCAATTTGAATATTCATGCTAATAAAAGGTACTTGGTTTTCTTTTAAGTATGTATACGGCAAGTCACAACAAGAATCTGTCACTAATTGATAATTCACGGACAATTGCCCCCTTCATGTTTTCTTTTATTTTACCATAGTTTTTCATTTTTATATAAAATTAAAAAAGAACGTAAAGGCTGAACTGGCATAAGCCATCCTTTACGTTCCCTTAAAAATCTGCTTAAATTTGTGCCCAAACGCTTTCTAAAACGTTCGTTTGGTTACGGTCTGGACCTACAGAGAATGTTGAAATGCGCACACCAACTAATTCTGAAATCCGATGCACATAGTTACGAGCATTAGCTGGTAAATCAGCTAAAGTTTTGCAACCAGTGATATCTTCAGACCAACCTGGTAATTCTTCATAAACTGGTTTACAGCGGCTTAATTCTTTCAAGCTTGCTGGATAATGATAAATTAATTCACCATCAAGTTCATAAGCTGTACAAATTTTCACCGTTTCTAAACCACTTAACACGTCAATCGAGTTTAATGACAAGTTCGTAATCCCTGATACACGTTTTGAATGACGCATAACTACTGAATCAAACCAACCGACACGACGCGGACGTCCTGTTGTTGTTCCGTATTCTTTACCGACACGACGAATGGTTTCTCCTGTTTCATCAAATAATTCTGTTGGGAATGGGCCGTCACCGACACGTGAAGTGTACGCTTTGCAGACACCAACCACTTTATTAATTTTTGATGGACCAACGCCACTACCGATAGTTACGCCACCAGCTACTGGATTAGAGGAAGTAACAAATGGATAGGTTCCTTGATCGATATCCAACATGACACCTTGTGCCCCTTCAAATAAAACCCGTTTTCCAGCATCTAATGCATCGTTTAAAATAACCGAAGTATCTGTAACATATTGTTTAATTTGTTGTCCGTATTCATAGTATTCTTCAAAAATATCATCAAATTCAATGGCTTCGCTATCAAACATTTTAACGAATTGACGATTTTTTTCTTCTAAGTTGATTTGCAAACGTTCCGCAAAAATTTCTTTATCCAATAAATCAGCGATACGGATTCCCACCCGTGCTGCTTTATCCATGTAGGCTGGGCCAATTCCTTTAATCGTTGTCCCAATCTTGTTTTCACCTTTCGCATCTTCTTGCAATTGATCCAATTTAATATGATACGGCAAGATGACATGGGCACGATCTGAAATACGTAAATTATCAGTGGCAACATTATTTTCTTTTAAATAAGCTAATTCTTTTACTAAAGATTTTGGATTCACAACTACGCCGTTACCAATTACACTAATTTTTTCTTTATAGAAAATCCCTGAAGGAATTAAATGTAATTTATACGTTACGCCGTCGAATTTAATGGTATGTCCGGCGTTATCTCCGCCTTGGTAACGAGCGATCACTTCTGCGTTTTCACTTAGAAAGTCTGTAATTTTTCCTTTACCTTCGTCGCCCCATTGCGTTCCAACAACTACTACTGATGACATTCGAACACCTCGTTCATAATTTTTTTGTCCTGAATCATTGTACCAGTAAAACCAGTCCCTTTCAAGGGTAAAAATCGAATATTCTTTCACAATCAAAAGCGTTTCTGTCAAAAATACGAACATTTTTAGTTATGTTTTTGTAAAATAATAAAATATACGAATATTGTTCGTGTTTTACTCTCTGATTTTAATCCCTTAATAAGCAAAAAAACGAACTCAAAAAATGAGTTCGTTTTTTAAAATTCTGTCCTCGGCGAAAGCGAAGAAAATTTATTATATTCTTTAATGAAAAGTAATTCGACCGTTCCACGCGCACCACTACGGTTTTTCTCAATGATGACTTCTACAACATTGTCAACTTCTGGTGGCTCATGATCGCCGTCTTCTCCTTCACCACGATCGTAGTAATCATCACGATAAAGAAAGGCAACGATATCGGCATCTTGCTCAATGGAACCTGATTCACGAATATCACTTAACACAGGACGTTTATCTTGACGTTGTTCCACGCCACGAGAAAGCTGTGACAAAGCGATAACCGGGACTTTTAATTCTTTCGCTAATTTTTTTAATTGACGTGAAATATCAGAAACCTCCTGTTGGCGGTTCTCTTTTCCAGTTCCTTCAATCAATTGTAGGTAGTCGATCAAAATTAGACCTAAGTTGCCTTTTTCTTGTGCTAATTTACGACATTTCGCACGAATTTCGGTAATTTTAATCCCTGGTGTGTCATCAATATAGATATTCGCACGGGACAAACTACCCATCGCAATAATTAAGTTTTGCCATTCTTCTTCAGATAATTGCCCTGTTCTTAAATGGCTGGCCTCAATGGATCCTTCTGCACAAAGCATCCGGTTCACTAATGACTCTGCCCCCATTTCTAAACTAAAAATAGCGACAGCTTTATCTGTTTTGGTGCCGACATTTTGGGCAATATTTAATGCAAAAGCGGTTTTCCCTACCGCTGGACGGGCCGCTAGAATGATTAGCTCTTCCGCTTGCAAGCCAGCAGTCATTTTATCCAATGCTTGATAGCCTGTAGGTAAACCAGTAATCTCTTCATCATTTTGGTATAATTGGTCAATATTCGCAATAGTTGTATTTAGAACATCTGAAATTGATAAAAAGCCACTGCGATTCCGCTTTTCAGAGACTTCTAAAATGCTTCGTTCTGCATCATCCAAAATAGATTCAACATCTTCACCTTGCTCAAAGCCTTTAGTTACAATCTCTGTAGCGGTTTGGATTAAGTTGCGCAGCAACGATTTTTGTTCAACAATTTTTGCATAATAAATGACATTGGCAGCTGTCGGTACAGCTAAAGCTAAATCTGACAGATAACTTAGTCCGCCAACATCTTCTAACAAATTCTCTTGTTCTAGGCGATCTTTGATTGTTACCACATCAATCGCTTCATTTCGGTCGCTTAAGGTCATCATCGTTTGGAAAATCAACTGATGACTACGACGATAGAAATCTTTAGGTTCCACATATTCCATCGCTTCTATTAGCACATCTGCATCTAAGAAAATAGAACCTAAAACGGCTTGTCCCGCTTCAATATTTTGTGGCGGTACCCTATCTTGCAATAATTCATTCATTTTGTTCTCTCCCACGATGTCTTACTTTCTGGTTCATTTAGTCTATCCATTTTAACACAATTTCATTAAAAAAAGTACATTTTTTCTCTGCTGATTTCTCTATTTTTAGTTCACTTTCCAATTTTTAAAAATACACAATTAATAAAAATATAATACTTTCGTTAATTTAAATTGTTGTGTATTTGATTTTTAAATATTATAAAAATAATTTGAGTAATTTATTTTGCATAAAAAAGAAGCCGGAGAAATCGGCTTCTTTTTTATCGATTGTATTATTCCGCTACGACATGAACCTTAATTTTCGCTGTAACTTCATGATGTAGTTTGACTGGTACGTTAGTGTAACCTAGAGAACGAATTGGGTTGGCTAATTCGATTTTGCGTTTATCCAATTTTACATTGTATTGTTTGTTTAAGGCTTCTGCAATTTGTTTTGAAGGAATTGAGCCAAATAAACGGCTGTCTTCTCCAGCTTTTGCCTTAATCTCTACAACAGTCTTTTCATCTTCTAAAAAGGCTTGCATTTCTTTTGCTTGTGCTAAAACTTCTGCTTCATGTTTTTCTTGGGCTTTCTTTTGACCCGCTAACGCACTCATGCTCCCTTTATTGGCTTCTTTCGCATAACCATTTTTAATTAAAAAGTTTTGGGCGTAACCAGTTGGCACTTCTTTTACGTCCCCTTTTTTTCCTTTTCCTTTAACGTCTTGTAAAAAAATGACTTTCATTTCCTTCACTCCTGTTCATACATTTCATTAATATTTTGACGAATTACATCAAGTAGTTGCTCTTTTACTTCTGCTACTGTTACGTTTGATAATTGTACTGCCGCATTAGTAAAGTGACCGCCACCACCTAAATTTTCCATAATAATTTGGACATTAATTGAACCATTACTCCGAGCACTAATGCCAATCTGTTGATCCGTCCGCTTGGTAATGACAAATGCTGCATTAATCCCTGCCATAGAAAGTAATGTGTCCGCTGTTTTGGCAGCTGTGACACTATCATATTCTTTGTCTTCACTCCCGGCAACAACGACGGTATCTTTTGTGACATATTCGCTTTTAGAGATTAAGTTGTTCATTTCCAGATAGCTTGTAAGATCAGAACTTAATAGATATTGTACTAAAGATGAGTCTGCTCCACAAGTTCGTAAATAACTAGCCACATCAAATGTTCGCGCTGTCGTTCGTGTATTGAAACTTTTCGTATCAACCACAATTCCCGCCAACATCATGGTTGCTTCAAAGGCCTGCAGTTTATTTGCGCTATTACTTTGGTATTCGATCAATTCTGTGACTAATTCTGAAGCAGAAGAGGCAGAAGATTCAATATAAGAAAGCAAGGGTTTTGCTGGAAATTCGTCTCCTCGTCGATGGTGATCAATGATTACCACTTTATCAAAACGCTCATAGAGCTCTTGTGAGATCGATAGAGACGGTTTATGGTAATCTACCATAACTAATAAGCTACTTTCTTTCTTGCGCTTCATTGCCTCTTTAGGACTAATAATGCGCTCTTCTAATTCTGGGTACTCTTTAATCGCCTCTAACACTCTTTTGACATCGGGAATGATTTCATTTTCATCTAAAACAATCCACGCTTTTCGATTATTAAACGAGGCTAAACGAGCAACACCAAATGCTGAACCTAACGCATCCATATCTGGATAACGATGGCCCATAATATAGATGTCAGCAGATTCCGCAATAATTCCCTTAATTGCCATGCTCATTGCGCGAGAACGTACTTGGGAACGTTTCGTCGTTACTGCCGTTTTTCCACCAAAAAATAACGGCTTCGCTTCATCTTTGGCTTCTTTTACAACCACTTGATCGCCGCCACGTACTAAAGCTGTATCTAGGTTCGTTTGAGCCGTGGTCCCGGTTTGATCTAAGGTTGGCCCCCCATAAGCAATCCCCATACTTAACGTAATGGCTACTTCATGGTTAGCTGATTCCTTACGGATCGTATCCAAAATAGAAAATTTTTCGTCCATCATTTTTTGAATATCTTCCCATTGGGCAATGAAAAAATAACGTTCTGCGTTGATTCGCTTATAAAAAACTTTGTATTGGTCCATCCAATCAGAAACCATCGTCGTAATGAAACTATTCAAATAAGAAATTTCTTTCTCGTCCATTGTATCGGTGACATCATCATAATTATCGACAGACACAATGCCAATAGCCGTTTGCATTTCGACTTTTTCTTGATACAAATTACTTTCTTTAGTGATATCTTCAAAAGTAATTGTATGTTGTTCTTTATTGACGCTAAAGCGATAGGTATTTTCGTCAATCGTAAAAATATCTTGGTTTCGTTCTGCTAATTCTAAATAAGACGTAACTTGGCTAGCGGTTAACGTTAGCTGATTGTCTTTATTAAAAATAGAAGCAGCATAAGGATTAAGCCATTCTACCGCGCGTGTTTCCCCGTTATACGTAATAATTCCCACAGGTACTTCATTCACAACATAATCCAACGATTGTTCAGCAATGGAACTTGCTTCTTGAATCTTTTCTACGTTCGTAATTTCTACATCTCTAATCAACAGCCGAATAACCACTAAGAGAAAGATATCTAATGCGATAATTACCGCCAATAGCAGCCATTTATTTGTTAGTAAGAAATAGAGGAGAAATTCTACTAAGAGAAGACCCACAACAATTAAGAAACCGTTTTTTTGAATTCTCTTCTTTTGCATTTTTTTGCCTCCAATCTTTCTGCAGACCTTTGAGGCGACTTGTTCCAACGAGCATATTGCTCTGGTGATTCACTAGTTATTTCATCCTTTATTTTATCACAAAACACTTCATTCTGCGAACCTTGTTATGTTTCACGTGAAACACTAGTCAAGATAAAAAAGAACCAAAGAGCAAGCTCTTTGGTTCTGGAAATTGTCATAAAATTATTGTTCGTCACTAACGAATGGTAATAATCCCATGATACGTGCGCGTTTAATAGCAATCGTTAATTTACGTTGGTTTTTAGCGCCAGTACCTGTAACACGACGTGGTAAAATTTTGCCACGTTCTGAAATGAATCGTTTTAACAATTCAGTATCTTTATAGTCGATGTATTCGATGTGGTTTGCTGCGATGTAGTCGACTTTACGACGTTTACGTCCGCCTCTTCTTTGTTGTGCCATTCTTGTTCCCTCCTATCAAATTCGTTTAGAATGGTAAATCATCATCTGAAATGTCGATAGATGAACCTGAGCCACCAAATGGATCAGAATCTTTATCGAAATCAGGCATACCGTTATTGTTTTGCGACTGAGAAGATGATGGATTGAAACTATTGTTGTTGTTATTAAATCCAGAACCGGCATTGTTATTACCAAAGCTACGATTTTGTGATTGATAACCATTTTCGTTGTTATTAAAGCTACCGCCGCCAGTTCCTCTTTGTTCTGAAGCAGAACGAGATTCTAACAATTGGAAGTTTTCACAAACCACTTCAGTTACGTAGACACGTTGACCTTGTTGGTTCTCGTAGTTACGAGTTTGAATTCTTCCGACAACACCTAATAATGTACCTTTACGGGCATAATTAGCCATTGTTTCTGCGGGTTTACGCCAAATCACACAGTTGATAAAGTCTGCTTCACGGTCACCATTTTGATTCGTAAAGTTACGGTTTACAGCAAGTGTAAAGGTCGCAACAGCTGAACCACTAGCGGTGTAACGTAAGTCAGGATCTTTTGTCAATCTTCCGACTAATACAACGTTATTAATCATTCAAAACATCTCCTTTCGTCAATAAATGTTTCATGTGAAACAAATTATGCTTCTACCTTCACGATCATATGACGGATAATATCGTCATTGATTTTTGCTAAACGATCAAACTCGTTGATTGCGCCAGCTGTTGATGGAGAAGTAACGTTAACGATATGATAGATGCCTTCACGGAATCCGTTCATTTCATATGCTAAGCGGCGTTTTTCCCAATCTTTAGATTCGATAACTTCTGCTCCGTTATCTTTTAAGATTGTGTCGAAACGTTCTACTAAAGCAGTTTTTGCTTCTTCATCAATGTTCGGACGAATAATGTACATGATTTCGTACTTCGTATCTTGACTCATTGATTTTCACCTCCCTATGGACTTCAAGGCTCTTAGTTGGCTAAGAGCAAGGAGAACATACCTAAAAAGGTAGTTCACAATCTCTAATTATATGCTAATTGATGGACAAAAGCAAGAAATAGTTTTGAAAAGCCCCAATAAAAAAGTTTCGCCAACTGGCGAAACTTTTTTATGTTATTCTTCTGTTTCTGATGTTGTTTCTACAACTTCAACGATTTCTTCTCCCACTTCTTCTGGTTCTACAACGGCCATTGTTACCACTTTGGCACCATCTTCCATTCTCATTAAACGAACCCCTAATGTTGCGCGTCCTGTTTGAGAAACAGAATCAACGTTAAAGCGGATAATGACGCCTTTGTTCGTAATCAATAAGATATCTTCATCCCCATTGACCGTGGTTAAACCAGCTAATGGACCATTTTTCTCAGTGATATTTGCTGTCTTAATCCCTTTACCGCCACGTCCTTTAACTGGATATTCAGAAGCTTTTGTACGCTTACCATAACCATTTTCAGTAATGACTAGGACTTCTTTATTTTCATCCAGAATCGCTGCGCCGACCACATAATCATTTTCGCGGAGACGGATTCCACGAACACCTGATGCTGTCCGGCCCATATCACGTACAGTATTTTCATCAAATGTGACAGAGTATCCTGCATGTGTTCCGATAATCATCTTCTGATTGCCATTAGTCGTTACTACGTTAACTAACTCATCATCTTCTTTTAAGCTAATGGCGATTAATCCATTACTACGGATATTAGAAAAGGCTGTTACGGCTGTCCGTTTGACGGTTCCTTTTAAGGTTGTGAAGAACAAGTATTTACCGGCTTCCGCTTTGCCCTCAACAGAAATAATCGCTTGAATTTTTTCTGCAGAATCAATTCCCAGTAAGTTAATCACTGGAATTCCTTTTGCTGTTCTACCGTATTCAGGGATTTCGTAACCTTTTGCTCGGTAAACTTTCCCAGTGTTCGTAAAGAATAATAATGTGTCGTGTGTTGAACAAGAAACTAGGTTTTTCACGAAATCATCATCATGAACGCCCATGCCTTGGACACCACGTCCGCCACGGCGTTGCGCCCGGAATTCAGAGTTTGCCATCCGCTTAATGTAGCCGTTATTGGTTAATGTAATCACGACTTCTTCTTCTTCGATTAAATCTTCATCTTCAAGACTTAAGACTTCACCTACTAATAATTCTGTGCGTCGTGCATCACCAAATTTTGTGCGAACGTCATTTAACTCTGTTTTAATGATTTCAATGACGCGTTCTGGGCGGGCTAAAATGTCCTCTAAGTCCGCAATGAATTTCAATAGCTCTTGATATTCATTTTCAATTTTGTCGCGTTCTAAGCCTGTTAAACGGCGTAAACGCATATCTAAAATCGCTTGCGCTTGACGATCTGAAAATTCAAAGCGTTCAATTAACGTTGCTTTTGCTTCGTCATCTGATTGTGATCCACGGATAATGGCAATGATTTCATCGATATGATCTAAGGCAATTCGTAGACCTTCTAAAATATGCGCCCGTGCTTCTGCTTTGTTTTTGTCAAAAATCGTCCGGCGAGTAATGACTTCTTTTTGATGCTCGACGTAATTTTCTAAAATACGTTTCAAGCTTAAAATTTTCGGTACGCCTTTTTCGATGGCTAACATGTTAAAACCAAAAGATGTTTGTAAGGCAGTCATTTTGTATAAGTTGTTTAATACAACAGAGGCACTCACATCTCGACGAACATCGATGACGATCCGCATGCCTTCACGAGAAGATTCATCCCGCAAATCAGTAATTCCTTCAATTCGTTTATCTCTGTGTAATTCAGAAATTCGTTCGATTAATTTGGCTTTATTCACCATATAAGGCAATTCAGTTACTAAAATACGTTCTTTTCCATTCGGCATTTCAGTCAATTCAACTTTTGCACGAACTGTAATCGAACCTTTCCCCGTTTCATATGCTCGGCGAATCCCTGATTTCCCCATCACTAAACCGCCTGTTGGAAAATCTGGTCCAGGTAACACTTCCATCAATTCATTCGTCGTTACATCAGGATTGTCCATCAATAAACTTGTTGCATCAATCACTTCACTTAAATTGTGTGGTGGAATATTTGTTGCCATCCCCACCGCAATCCCCGTTGTTCCGTTAACTAGTAAGTTTGGAAAACGAGCAGGTAAAACTACTGGTTCTTGTTCTGAATCATCATAGTTTCCTTGGAAATCGACTGTATTTTTGTTAATATCTCGTAGCATTTCTAAAGCAATTTTACTCATACGTGCTTCGGTATAACGCATAGCGGCAGCGCCGTCACCATCGACAGAACCGAAGTTTCCGTGGCCGTCAACTAACATAGCCCGATAACTAAAAGGTTGTGCCATCCGCACCATTGATTCGTAAATCGCACTGTCCCCATGGGGGTGATATTTACCCATAACATCCCCAACAATCCGGGCTGATTTTTTGTGTGGTTTATCAGGGGTTACCCCTAATTCGTTCATTCCATATAAGATTCGGCGATGAACAGGTTTTAAACCGTCACGAACGTCAGGTAACGCGCGGGCTACGATAACACTCATTGCGTAGTCAATGAAAGATTCTTTCATTTCGCTGGTCAGATTGACGTCTTGAATGTTTTCTTTAATTTCTTCACTCATGAATTTTTTCCCCTCTAAATATATGTTCTAGCGTCTCTTACAACGTTGCGACACATTAAATATCCAAGTTTTTCACGTAATGGGCATTTTCTTCGATAAACGCACGACGTGGTTCCACACGATCGCCCATTAGCATTTCAAAAATTTGGTCAGCTTCAATGGCATCATCAACACTCACTCGCGCCATTAATCGTTTTTCTGGGTCCATTGTTGTTTCCCAAAGTTGGTGATCATCCATTTCACCCAACCCTTTGTAACGTTGAACACTTGGTTTTGGTGAAGCAGGTAATTCTTCTAACACTTTTGCTAGTTCCTCTTCAGCATGTTTGCCCGGTTGAACGTAGGTGATGTTTTTCCCTTGTTTCACACCATATAATGGTGGTTGGGCAATATACACATAACCAGCTTCAACAATTGGACGCATGAAGCGATAGAACAAGGTTAATAACAACGTTCGAATATGCGCACCATCGACATCGGCATCGGTCATAATCACTAGTTTGTGATAACGTGCTTTAGAAACATCGAAATCTTCGCCGAAGCCTGTTCCCATAGCTGTAAATAATGACCGAATTTCTTCATTGGCTAAAATTTTATCCATGCTGGCTTTCTCGACATTCAAGATTTTCCCACGAATTGGTAAAATGGCTTGGAATTCACGGCTACGGCCTTGTTTTGCTGAACCGCCGGCCGAGTCTCCTTCGACGATAAATAATTCGCATTTTTCCGGATCTTTACTTGAGCAATCAGCCAGCTTCCCTGGCAAGTTGCTAATTTCTAACGCGCCTTTACGACGGGTGACTTCACGGGCTCTTTTAGCGGCTAAACGAGCTTTTGAAGCCAACATGCCTTTTTCGACAATTTGTTTGCCGACTGTTGGGTTTTCCATTAAAAATTTTGTAAAGTATTCTGAGAATAGACGATCCGTAACGGTCCGTACTTCTGAGTTCCCTAATTTCGTTTTCGTTTGTCCTTCAAATTGAGGATCGGGATGTTTGATGGAAACCACTGCGGTTAAGCCTTCACGAACATCTTCCCCAGTTAATTTTTCATCGTTTTCTTTCATCAATTTTTGTTTACGTGCATAGTCATTAATCACACGTGTTAAAGAAGTTTTAAAACCAGATTCATGCGTTCCGCCTTCATAAGTATGAATATTGTTGGCAAAACTTAAAATATTTGAGTGGTAGCCATCTGTATACTGCATTGACACTTCCACTGTAATATCTTGTTGCTCTCCTTCAATGAAGATTGGCTCTGGGAAAATAACGTCTTTATTGGCATTTAAATGCTCAACATAACTCTTAATCCCGCCTTCATAGTGATACTCTTTTTTATCTTCTTGTCCTTCACGACGGTCTTCAATTGAAATGTGTAAGCCTCGATTTAAAAAGGCTAATTCACGAACCCGTGTTGCTAATTTATCAAAATCATAAACGGTTGTTTCTGTAAAAATTTCAGGGTCTGGAATAAAGTGAACAGTGGTTCCGTGACGATCCGTTTCTTCGATAACTTTTAGGTCATCAACAACCGCACCACGACGATATTCTTGGTAGTACACTTTGCCATCTTTATAAACACGAACATCTAAACTGGTCGATAAAGCATTAACAACAGAGGAACCAACACCGTGCAAGCCACCTGATACTTTATAGCCGCCACCGCCAAATTTCCCGCCGGCATGTAGCACTGTAAACACTGTTTCCACAGCTGGGCGACCTGTTTTGGCTTGAATCCCGACTGGAATTCCACGACCATCATCGATAACAGTAATACTATCGTCTGGTTCGATAATTACTTGAATTGATTTAGCAAATCCTGCTAAGGCTTCGTCGATAGAGTTGTCAACGATTTCCCATACTAAGTGGTGTAACCCTTCGCCACTAGTAGAACCTATGTACATACCAGGACGTTTCCGGACAGCTTCTAAGCCCTCCAAAACTTGAATCTGACTAGCGTCATATTCTTGCGCACGTTCTCTCATGTTTTTTTCTTCTTCTGTCATGTCGCTGAATTCCTTTCTATCTTGCCTTGTTGAACATAGAAAATATCTGGTTCAACTGTTAGCTTGTCTTTTATGTGATCTAAACTAGTTGTCGTTAAGAACGTTTGAACTTTGCCTTCAATCGTTTCTAACAAGTGAATTTGACGTTCATTATCTAATTCACTCATGACATCATCTAGTAATAACACAGGATATTCTCCTGTTTCTGAATGCATCAAATCAATCTCTGCCAATTTAATACTTAAAGCTGTCGTTCGCTGTTGGCCTTGTGAGCCATACGTTTGAACATTTTGACCATTGACAATAAATAGCAAATCGTCACGATGAGGGCCTAAAAAAGTATTCGCTTTAAACAATTCACGCTTACGATTGTTCATTAATTGTTGGAGCAATTGATTTTGAAGTGCTTCTAAGGAAAGATCCGTGTTGTCAATTGGGATGCTTGATGCGTAGTCAATGGTGAGCGTTTCGCGTCCATGACTAATTTTTTGATGGAGTAAGTTTGCCCAGTGTTCTAATTTTTTAAGAAAACCTAACCGAGCGTATAGAACTTTCCCGCCAAATTCAGCTAGCTGCTCTGTCAAAATATCCAGATAAACAGTATCTGTTTGTTTCTTTTCAGCTAGTTGTTTTAGGTATTGGTTCCGTTGCTTTAAAACAGACTGATATTGGACAAGATCATAAAGATAAATAGGACTCACTTGTCCGAGTTCCATGTCAATAAATTTCCGGCGGACTTGAGGTGAGCCTTTCACCAAAGATAAATCTTCTGGGGCAAATAAAATAACATTCAGTTGCCCAATGTACGCACTGAGCCTTTTTTGCTCAATGTGATTAACCTTGGTTTTACGTCCTTTGTTGGAAATTAAAATTTCCAACGGCACGGTGCCTGTCTTTTTTTCAACCACACCGCTAATTTTAGCTGCTGCTTGTTCCCAGCCAATTAATTCTTTTTCATTGCTGGTTCGATGACTTCGTGTCATTGCTAGAACATAAATGCTTTCTAACAAGTTGGTTTTTCCTTGGGCGTTTTCGCCTAAAAAAAGATTTAACGTTTTTGGAAAATCTAAACTGACTGTTTCATAATTACGATAATGCTGAAGTGTCAGCTCATTCAGCCGCATCGTCGGACTCGTTTCCGTTTTTCACCATAAAAAAAGTACCTTCTTCAGGTATCTCAATCATCATGCCCGCATAAAGTTTCCGTCCGCGACGATTTTCCAACTCGCCATCAACAAACACGCTATTGTCTGCCAAATACCATTTGGCTTGGCCGCCACTACCAATGATGTTGATTTCTTTAAGAAACTGACCAAGCCCCCTTTTTT
>OAUG01000046.1_pt1 | contig 84696 bp, 72 predicted proteins | sample 1476141 | NCBI WGS metagenome assembly OAUG01 (sample SAMEA2580007, study PRJEB22360) | human gut metagenome | biome: human gut; feature: human-associated habitat; material: faeces | place: Denmark | collected 2008/2010 | reverse complement strand
GGCTTCGCCGCAAATTTTTCTATATTTGTCAAGGATTTTTTACAAAAAAAGAGCAGGGTATATATTTTTATATACCTTGCTCTGCAAGAGGCTGCCGACTCAATGTCTTAACTAAATGACATTGGCCGAATGGGAACCCAGGGAGATTTTACGATCACAGGCTACAGCTCAGATTCTGCAATGAAAGATTTTGTTGACGGCAGCAGCTCCATCACCGAAGGGGAGATGTTTGCAGAGGGAACGGCAGACAATACCTGTGTGATCAGTTCGGAGCTGGCATCTTACAATGATCTGGCAGTTGGAGATACGATTACGCTTTCCAATCCGAATCAGGAGGATGAAACGTATACACTCACGATTGCGGGAATCTATGAGACAGAATCTACAAGCGATTCGGCTTCCAGCATGATGGGTGGATTTATGGCAGGAGCAGACAGCTCCAATCAGATTTATGTCAGCTATCAGACATTAGAAACAATCCTGACACAGTCAGAAGAAAATGCAACGACAACAACGGACAGTACAACAGGGGAGACGACAACGACAGCACTTCGTTCGATGCTGAACGGAACCTATGCATTTGATTCTGTGTCAGATTATGAAAAATTCCAGGATGAAGTCAAAGAGATGGGACTTTCTGACGACTACACGGTTTCTTCCAGTGACCTTACTTCTTACGAAGAGAGCCTGGAGCCACTTCAGCATTTGAGTGAATATGCAGGATATTTCCTGATGGTCATCCTGGCAATCGGGGCAGTGATCCTGATCGTTCTGCATATTTTTGCAATTCGGGAACGAAAATATGAGATTGGAGTTCTGGCGGCGATTGGAATGAAGAAATGGAAGATCGCAGTACAGTTTCTGACAGAATCTCTTTGTATTACATTCTGTGCATTGATCATCGGAGCCGGAATCGGAGCGGTTCCTTCTGTACCGGTGACCAATCACCTTCTGGCACAGCAGATTGAGAGTTCCTCTTCTTTTGGACAAGAGCAGTGGTTTGGAAGAGAAACAGGTGCGCAGGGTAGCACAGAAGCGCCTGAACAGCCTGGCGGATCGAAAGAAAAAGCAGAGGCACCGGAGGTTTCAAATGCAGGAGGTCCTGGATTTGCACAGGCAGCCAATTATGTCAGCAGCATTTCTTCGGCAACGGATATGCAGGTGATTCTGGAAATGATGGGAATCGGAATTTTACTGACACTGATTTCCGGCTGCACGGCACTGATCTTTATCATGCGTTATGATCCATTGAAAATACTGAGCAACCGAGGAGGAAGAAAAATGAGTATCTTAGAATTAAACCAAGTATCATATTCTTATGAAAAAAAAGGAAATCAAGTATTGTCTGATATCAGTTATTCCTTTGAAAAAGGAAAGCTCTATGCGATTACCGGGAGATCGGGGGCAGGGAAGACCACACTTCTCTCCCTGATCTGCGGGCTTGCGACTCCGACTTCCGGGAGTATCCTGCTAAACGGAAAGGATATCTCTTCTTTAAACCGGTATGATTATCGCAGCCATGATATCGGCGTGATCTTTCAGAGTTTTAATCTGCTGCCGAAACTGACTGCCAGAGAAAATGTGATTCTTTCCATGGATATTGCGGGGTATCCATGTGAAGACAAAAAAGCACATGCGGATGAAGTCCTGAAAAAAGTAGCGCTTGGACAAAAGGAGGCAGATCGCCGGATCTTAAAGCTTTCCGGCAGGCAGCAGAGAGTTGCGATCGCAAGGGCACTGTCGTACAGTCCGCAGATTCTGGTGGCAGACGAGCCGACCGGAAACCTGGATCCGGATACACAGAATGAAATTATGAAAATCTTCCTGAATCTGGCACATGAGGATGGACGGTGTGTAATTCTTGTGACACATTCAAAAGAGGTAGCCGCCGCGGCAGATGAAGTGTATCGTCTGTAGCTTAAAGAGAATGTCTGTATATAAAAGAGAGGATAGAACGTATGAAATGGATCAAAAGAGCAGTGCTTGGGATTTTTCTTGCTGCGGCTGCAGTGATTGGAGTCCTGGGATTTACAAAGTATCAGGCAAGACAGGCGGAAGCAAAAGCAGCAGAGGAAACATCCAGAAAGAAAGAACAGATTAAAGAAATTTATACGACAGAGTATCAGGAGGCAGTAAAAAAACGGCTGGAAACAGCAAAGGAATCAGGAACGTATACAACAGAGAAAATGCTGTTGGAACAAAATCCGTTTGGAACAAATACGCTGTCTCTTTATGTCTATTTTGCAACAGAAGAACCGGTTTCTGTCTCCTATGTTGTTTCTGTGCCCGATAGCGAAATTGCAGATTTTGGAGGAAAAGTCAATCAGGAAGAGACTTATACCACAGAACATGAATTTCAGGTCATAGGTCTCATTCCGGATATGGAAAATACGATCACCTTTACGCCGGAAGCAGAAGACGGAACCATAACCACTGCTTCCTGCAAATACAAAATGGGAAGTCTTGCAGGAGAAGAAGAGGTACAGCTGAAGCAGACAGCAGGTCAGACAGATGTAAGCAGCCAGATTTCGCTTCCGGATTCCGGCTTGTATGTCATCCTTGGAAATGACAGTGATGATGTCGATTTTATGTACTATTATGATGAAAATGGAACGATCAGCGGAGAAGTTCCGCTGATCGGATATCGAAGCCATCGGCTGGTATTTGAGAATGATCGGATGTATTACAGTATTTCCGAGACAAAAATTGCAGCAGTGAATGAACTGGGTATGGTGGAGCAAGTCTATGATCTGGGAAACTATCAACTGCACCATGATTATGTTTTTGATGATGACGGAAATCTTCTGATTCTGGCAACAGATACCGGGAAACAGACGGTAGAGGACTGTGTATTAAAACTCAATCCTTCCACAGGTGAAGTCTCCTGTATTTTAGATTTGGAGGATCTGCTTGGAGATTATAAAGAAAGTCTGGGAATGGATCAGGAGGATCTGGACTGGGTACATATCAATACCATTCAGTGGATGGGAGAAGATTCCATTTTATTGAGTTCCAGAGAAACATCTACTATTTTGAAAATCCAGAATCTGAATACTGCACCCGAAATCGCATATATGATCGGAGAAGAGAGTTTCTGGGAAGGAACAGGATATGAGAATCTTCTGCTTACGAAAGATGAGAGTAACGGAAGCTTTTCCAGTGCCGGCGGGCAGCATACGGTGACTTACGTGACAGATGATTCACTGCCTGACGGACAGTATTATCTGTATCTGTTTAACAACAATTTAGGATACAGTGAGTCCAGACCGGATTATGACTGGAGTCAGATCGACCAGATCGCAACAGACCTCTCTTCGGGAACTACTTCCTACTATTATAAATATAAAGTGGATGAAAATGCAGGAACCTATACTCTGGTGCAGTCTTTTGAAGTTCCGTTTTCCGGATATGTAAGCAGTGTGCAGGAATGTGAGGATACGATTCTCGTAGATTCCGGGATGCAGGGACTGATCGGAGAATACAAGGAAGATGGAACACTGGTAAAACAGTTCCAGATGAATCTCTCGAAATACTATATTTACAGGGTATATAAATATGATTTTTCCGGATATCTGTTTACAGAAGAATGATAAATGAAAATAATTCTCAATAAAAATGTTGATTTCATAATACGGATGTGTTATATTGAATTCAAGGTTAGCGATAACTAACTGAGAATAAATCATGTAAAGCCCTTTCCATGTCGTAACTGCTGAATGCGGCATAGCAGGATGTCCCCAAAGGCGGTATCGCCTGCGGGACATCTTTAAGGGAGAATGTGTGATAAAAGGAGAGACGAATCTATGAATTATTTAGAAATTGAAAAAGTAGTCGGAAGAGAAATCTTAGATTCCAGAGGAAATCCTACAGTAGAAGCAGAAATCACCTTAGCAGACGGTACAGTGGCAAGAGGAACAGCGCCGAGCGGAGCATCTACAGGTGAATTTGAAGCATTGGAATTAAGAGACGGAGATAAAGCAAGATATCTTGGAAAGGGTGTCACAAAGGCAGTTGAAAATATAAATACGGTCATTGCAGAGACAATCGCAGGAATGGATGCATCTGATATCTATGCAGTGGATCAGGCGATGATCCGTGCAGATGGCACAAAAGACAAGTCAAAACTTGGCGCAAATGCGATCCTGGCAGTTTCGATTGCAGCGGCAAGAGCAGCGGCACAGTCCCTGGAGCTTCCATTATATCGTTTCCTTGGCGGTGTTTCCGGAAACAGACTTCCTGTTCCGATGATGAATATTTTAAATGGCGGCGCACATGCGGCAAATACCGTAGATGTTCAGGAATTTATGATTATGCCTGTTGGAGCAGAAAGCTTCAAAGAAGCGCTCCGTTGGTGCGCAGAAGTATTCCACGCACTGGCTGCACTTCTGAAATCAAAAGGGCTTGCGACTTCTGTCGGCGATGAAGGAGGATTTGCACCGGATCTTGCGAGTGATGAAGAGGCAATCCAGTATATATTGGAAGCAATCCAAAGCGCAGGATACGAACCGGGCAGAGATTTTATGATTGCCATGGATGCAGCATCCAGTGAATGGAAAGGAACTGCAAAAGGGGAGTATATCCTTCCTAAGGCAGGAACCAGATTTACCTCCGAGGAACTGATCGAGCACTGGAAACAGCTGGTGGACAAATATCCGATCATTTCGATTGAAGATGCGCTGGATGAAGAAGACTGGGAAGGCTGGCAGAAGCTGACAAAAGAACTTGGCGACCGGGTACAGCTTGTAGGTGACGATTTATTTGTTACGAACACAGAAAGATTACAAAAAGGAATTGAATCAGGCTGCGGAAACTGCATTCTGATCAAATTAAATCAGATCGGTTCTGTATCCGAGACACTTGAAGCAATCAAGATGGCTCATAAGGCAGGTTACACCGCAGTATCTTCTCATCGTTCCGGTGAAACAGAAGATACCACCATTGCGGATCTGGCCGTGGCATTAAATACTTGCCAGATTAAAACAGGAGCACCAAGCCGCTCCGAACGTGTGGCAAAATATAACCAGCTGCTTCGGATTGAGGAAGAACTGGGTGAGAGTGCGGTATATCCTGGAATCCAGGCATTCAATATCAGAAGATAAGAGAATAGAGAGAATGATTTATAAGGCGACTATGCGGACAACGAAAGGTTGGAAACATGGTCGCCTTTTTAAGGTTTAAATGTCATAGCAACTTGCAATCTGTTTTTACCTTTCGAAAAATGTGTGTCTATGGTAAAATATCGACATCAGACAAAAGTATGAAACGAAGTTTGGGAGGGCAGTTATGAAGTTGTTATTGGTGGAAGATGATATAGAAATCAGCCAGATGCTCAAAAGCTATCTGGAAGCAGAAAACTATGAGGTGATTTGTGCGGTTGATGGGGAGGAAGCCTGTGAGAAGTTTGAGAAGGAATCCTACAGTCTTGTATTGTTGGACTTGATGATACCGAAAATCAGCGGTATGGAAGTGATGCAGCATATTCGAACGCACAGTACAGTTCCCATCATTATTGTATCTGCGAAAGATACGGATGCAGATAAGACGCTGGGGCTGGGTCTTGGAGCCGATGATTATATTACGAAACCATTTTCAGTAACAGAAGTATTGGCTCGTATTAAGGCAAATATCAGAAGAAGTACCCAATATTCAAAGCCGGAAGAGCAAGAAGTCTTGATGATGGGAGATCTTACTATAAATCTGACGAATTATACAGTGGAGAAAAATGGGACAAAAATAGATCTGACGGCAAAAGAGTTTGAAATTTTGAAGTTGCTCGTTCAGAATCCCCAAAAAGTATATACCAAAGAACAGATGTATTCTCTGATATGGAATGATGCCTATTTAGGAGATGAAAATGCGGTCAATGTTCATATCAGCAGGCTGCGGAACAAAATAGAAGAGCATCCGAGATCTCCGAAATATATCATTACGGTATGGGGAATCGGATATAAGCTGGGAGATCTGTCATGAATAATGAGATAATTTTATTTTTCCTGTGCATCTGTATTGCAGTGCTGATTTGTATTGTAGTTTATCAACAGTTTGTTTTTCGAAGAGGAATACAGAAGCAATTAAAAGAAATCAGTCAAAAGCTGGAAAAAATACAAGATACGGACAGCGATGAGAATATTATGATGTTCACAGATGAACAAGCTCTCATGGAACTACTGGTACAGATCAACCGTTTGCTGGAAAATCAAAGAAAAATGAAAGTGGATTATCGCCGTTCACAGATTTCAGCAAAAAAGATGCTGTCCAACATTTCGCATGATATCAAGACTCCGATGACAGTCATATTAGGCTATCTGGAGATTATGCGGATAAATGGTGACAAGGAGGATGAAATGCTTCTGAAAGTAGAACAGAAGGCAAAGAGAGTCATGGAACTGATCAATCAGTTTTTTACACTTGCGAAGCTGGAAGCAGGAGATATGGAACTGGAGATTTCAAGGATAAATATCTGTGAAGTCTGCCGCGAGAATATCCTGGACTTTTATGAATTGCTGAAACAAAAAGAGTTTCAGGTTGAAGTAAAAATTCCGGAGGAAGCAGTGTTTATTATGGGGAATAAAGAGGCGCTTCATCGTATTTTATATAATCTTATTTCCAATGTGATCCGGTATGGCTTGGATGGGCGGTATTTGGGACTTGTTCTCAGATCGGTGAAAAATGATGTTTATATTGATGTGATTGATAAAGGAAAAGGGATAGAGAAAGAATTTGCAGGGAATGTATTTGAGCGATTGTTTACAATGGAGGATTCCAGAAACAGAAGGATTCAGGGGAATGGTCTGGGGCTTACGATCGCGCAGACTCTTGCACAGCAGCTCGGTGGAGAGATTGTGTTGGAGAGTGAACCGAATGTAAAAACTACATTCACGGTAAAATTGCATAAGTGTTTCTTCTGAGACAGATTCTTTGCATTTTAAGTGAAAGAAAGAAATTCGTAAGAATTCGTCAAGAGTTTTGAAATTCTCATTTGCTAGAATGGTGATCAGAAAGGAGGCAGACGATATGACATATGTTGTACAGACAAACAAACTTACAAAAACCATTGGAGAAAAAAATCTTGTGACGAATGTGTCCATGCATGTGAAAAAAGGAGAAATCTATGGATTTCTGGGTCCTAACGGAGCAGGAAAAACGACGGTTATGAAGCTGTTGACAAATCTCTGGAAACCGACAGAAGGAAGCATCGAGCTGTTTGGAGAGAAACTGACATCGACTTCGTATGAGGTACTTAAGCGGATGGGGTGCATGATTGAATTTCCTACTTTTTATGAGCATTTAAGTGGCAGAGAGAATCTTGCGCTTCATTGTGAATACATGGGATATTACAATACAGGAAGTATTGAAAATGCCATGGAGCTATTAGGCTTGAACAATACAGGGAAAAAATCAGTACGCGAGTATTCTCTGGGAATGAAACAGCGATTAGGACTTGCACGAGCGGTGTTGTGTAAGCCGGAACTTTTGATTTTGGATGAACCGACTAATGGTCTTGATCCGGCAGGAATCAAACAGATTCGGGATTTACTGCGGATGCTTTGTACGGAATACGACATTACGATTATTGTGTCCAGTCATATTCTTTCAGAGATCGAGAGTATTGCAGATACGATCGGAGTGATCAACCGCGGTGTTCTCGTTCAGGAAATCGCGATGCAGGAAATTACGGAAAGAAGTCTTGCCTATATTGAATTGAATGTTGTGGATACAAGAAAGGCTTCGTATGTACTGTCGGATAAGATAGGGATTGACAACTTTAAGATTGTAGAAGATAGAATCATCCGAATTTATGACGGGAATATATCGGTGCAAGAATTGTCAAAGGCGCTGGCATTACACGATGTGGAAATGACTGCGATTGGAACAAAGTCAGAATCACTGGAAGAATATTTCCTCAAACTGACAGGAGGTGATGTGAGATGTTAAAATTGATCAAACTGGAATGGAAAAAGAACAACATCGGTAAGTACATTAGAAATGCTGTGATTCTTGCGATTATCCTCTGCACGTTTCTGTTTGCACTGGCGTATCTGGGAATTGCAAATGATCCGGACACCGGAGTGCCGGATGCTGCACCGGGGAATGAGATGATTTCGTCTTCCATCGAACTGTTTACGGGGATGTCTTTTTTAGTATTTACCGGGGTGATGCTGGCTTCGTTTATTGTCACAGCGTATAAAAATAAAACCATGAATCTGATGTTTTCCTATCCGATCAGACGGCAGAAAATATTAGTGTCACAAATGCTGGCAGTGTGGATTTTTAATCTTATTGCGCTGATTTTGACAAAATTGCTGGTTTATGGCTGTGTACTTGTCGGCTCACTTTTTATGAAATCTGCATTTTTGCTTGATTTTAACATGGCAAGTGCGTCATTTTATGTGCAGCTTATTCTGAAATCGATTGTGATGGTAAGTATGAGTTTTATTGCGCTGTTTATCGGTCTGGCAATGAAATCATCCAAAGCAACGATCATTTCGTCATTCCTTCTGATTTTTTTGACACAGGCGAATATCGGTGATTTTACGCTGAAAGATAATCTGGTTTTTCCTGTAATCTTAACAGGAATATCGGTTGTTTTTGCAGTACTTTCTGTGTGTCATGCGGAGACGAAAGATTTGATGTAGTGGGGCGTTTTAAGAAAAATGACGCCCGAAAATAGCAGGGAGAGTGTAAGCTGAAAAGAGAAAAGCTGTAACGTGTTATCATAAAGATAAAATGCGTTACAGCTTATATTGTCAGGCGTTACAGCCCGAAGAACTCTTTGATTTGCCCGGCAATGATGTTCATAAGTTTTGTTCTGGCTTCAATGCTTGCCCATGCGATGTGAGGTGTGATAAGAAGCCGGTTGCTGTCCGTGAAGCCGCGAAGCGGATTGTCTTCGGACATAGGTTCTACACACAGAACGTCCAGACCGGCAGCTTGTATTTCATTTGTTTCCAGTGCGGTTTTTAAATCTGCTTCCACGACGATCGGACCACGTCCCAGATTTAAGAAGATCGCGCTTTTTTTCATCTTACAAAAGGCGTTCAAGTTCATAAGATGTTCTGTATGTTCATTCAAAGGTGCATGTACAGAGACAATATCGGAAGTTTCAAGAAGTGTATCAAGAGAAACCTGATGGTAGCCCTCCTGAGGCGCTGCACCGGATGGGGAAGCATAGATGACTTGCGCACCAAAAGCTTCTGCAATCGCAGCTACTCTGCGTCCGATATTTCCAAGTCCGATAATGCCCCAGATCTTTCCTTTTAATTCGTAGAAGGTCTGGGCAAAATGAGTGAAAATAGTGTCATTTGTGTAGTGGTCCTCTTTGACATAGTCATCGTAATATCGCAGATGTTCCAGAAGATAGAACAACATGGCAAAAGTATGCTGGGCAACTGATTCTGTAGAATATCCGGCAACATTTCTCCACGCAATCCCGCGTTTGTCTAAATATTCCTTGTCCAGATTGTTTGTGCCGGTGGCAGTGACACAGACCAATTTGAGATTTTTGGCAGCGCCGATGGAGGCTTCATTCACCTGAATTTTATTTACAATGATCACATCTGCATCCTGAATGCGTTCAGGCACTTCCTGTTGGGTGGAAAAAGGATATTTCACAACTTCTCCAAACAGATCAAATCTGGACAGATCAATGTCGTCGCCAATTGTTTTTACATCTAAAAATACGAACTTCATAGTTTGTCTACCCCTTTCATTTGTTGTATACCCATCCGGGCATCCCGTAATACATGCCCGCGGCGGGTGAACTTCGTCCGATACTGTATGGTATCATGGATTTGAGAATACTATATCACATAGAGAGGGTGGGGTCAAAAATCTAAGGTTGCGCTATCAAGTGATTCGCTAAGAAATTCCGATTTGAAGGAGCATTTATGACATTCTACAAATACAAGGGAAAGCGTATCAGCGCCACAAAGACTTAGTATCGTGGCGGTTCAATCTATTTCCCGTCAGCCTCTTTTACGTAATAAGAAACGATGGAGTTTTCAAGGGGAAAAATGAATTTCAACTTTCTCTTTTTAAATAATCATGTTATAATGCAGAAAAGCATAAAATTCTGGTTTTCTAAGCGGAACGATACCGCATCTTTTATTCTTATAGCATATCGGAAGATCTCTATGCTTTGATTTCAATCTAAAACAGCAGAGAGATTTGAGAGAAAGATGCCGTATTGGAAAGCCTCCTGCAGCTATTTTCATTCAAGGAGGTATTTATATGAACCAGACAACACCAACACAGCCTGTAAACAGACTGTACAAATCGAGGATTTTTGCCATGCTCTACAGTGACAGGAAAGATCTGCTCGATCTGTACAATGCGGTCAGTGGAAAACATTATGAAGATCCGGAATTGTTGGAAATCAATACACTGGAAAATGCAATCTACATGTCGATGCATAATGATCTGTCCTTTCTCATTGATTCCAGACTTTCCCTGTATGAGCATCAGTCCACCTACAGTCCCAACCTGCCCCTGCGGTATTTGTTTTATATCTCGGATCTGTATTCCGGGATGACAAAAGATGAAAACCTGTATGGTACGAAATGCATTCAGATCCCGACTCCGCAGTTTGTGATCTTTTACAATGGAAGTCAGGAACAGCCGGATCGAAAAATTTTAAGATTGTCTGATGCGTATTGCGTCAAAGAAGAACATCCGGCATTGGAGCGGACTGCGGTGATGCTGAACATTAACCGCGGGCATAATGAGAAGTTGAAGGAAATGTGCAAATCTCTGAAGGATTACTCGGAATATACTGCAAGAGTGCGGGAGTACGCCCAGGTAAAGCCGGTGGAAGAAGCAGTGGAACAGGCAATCAGTGAGTGTATTCAGGAAGGGATTCTTTCAGAGTTTTTGAAACAAAACAGAGCGGAGGCGAAACAAGTGAGTATTTATGAATATGATGAGGAAAAGCATATGCGGCAGGAGCGGGAAGCGTCCTGGGAAGAGGGCAGAGAGGTTGGAAGAGAAGAAGGACGAGAAGAGGGAATTAAAAAGGGAAAACAGGAGCTTTTAGAAAGGCTGATTCAAAAGAAACTGGTAAAAGGAAAATCTATTTCTGAGATTTCAGAGGAACTTGAAGAAGAGGAAGATGTTATTGCACAAATGATCCGAGAGATGGGAGAAGAGAGGGCAGCGGGCAAAGAAGAACAATAGAAAATACATATTTGGGGCTGTCGGGAAATAGATCGTTCTAAATAGGGGGCAGATGTGACTCGCACGAGTTGCATCTGCCCCCAAAACTTTCCCGTTATCCCAATTCTGAATAGCCGGTAAACCTGTAAACTTAAAAATTTTTCAAACCCACAGGAATAAACTTTCACTTCTCTCATATACATGGGATAAAGAGGTGGACAAGATGAATGAAGAGAGAAGAAAACAGCAGATCCTTCACATTCTGGCGGCCGGAATCCGCAAGGTGATGGAGGAAGCGCACCTGGACTATGGAAAGCTCCAGGAGATCCGGCTGCGAACAGATCAGCCGCTTCTGATCCTGTATCAGGGAGAAGAATTATTTTTGCCTGCAGGACGGGCGAAAAAGCATATGGTGACAAAAGAAGAGATAAAGGAGACGCTGGAATACAGCAGTCATTATTCCCTTTATGCGTATGAAAATGAAATCCGGCAGGGTTTTCTGACAGTGGAAGGAGGACATCGTGTGGGGGTGGCAGGAAAAGCAATATTAGAACAGGAAAAGGTGAAAAGTCTGCAGCATATCTCGTCTGTAAATATCCGGATGTCACATGAAATTCCCGGATGTGCGGACAGGCTGCTTCCGATGATCACAAAGAACAGAGAGGTATGTCATACACTGGTCATCTCTCCGCCATGTGGTGGAAAGACAACGCTGATCCGGGATTTGATCCGGCAGATTTCAGACGGGAATGCGCATGTGAAAGGATGCACGGTAGGGGTTGTGGATGAACGCTCCGAGATCGGAGGCTGTTATCTGGGAGTGGCACAGAATCATCTGGGGAGCAGGACGGACATTCTGGATTGCTGTCCAAAAGCAGAGGGTATGATCATGCTGATCCGATCGATGTCCCCAAGAGTTCTGGCTGTGGATGAGATCGGGGCACAGGAGGAGATCCGTGCCGTAGAGTATGCTATGCAGTGCGGTTGTAAGCTGATCGCCAGTGTACATGGGAATTCGATGGCAGAGATCGCGTCCAAGCCGGGACTGGGGGAACTGGTGAGACAGCGGCGCTTTGAGCGCTATGTGGTACTGGAGAACAGAGAACATCCGGGAGAAATCAAAGAGATTTTCGATGAGCGGGGGAGTCTTTTATGCAGAAACTGATCGGCTGCATTCTGATTCTTTTGTCAACCACGGCAGGGGGATTTTTATATGGCGTGGAACAGCAGCAGTATCTGGAAAAACTGATGTACATCCGCCATATTCTGGAACTGATCCAGGGAGAAATCGAATACAGCGGCGCACCTCTTTTTGAGGTTTTTGGAAAAACTGCAAACCGGGTGCAGGAGCCTTATCGCAGCTGGATGCTGGATCTCAAAAGAAGGGTGGAGGCAAGAGGCGGGCAGAGTTTTCGGGGGATCTGGGAGGCGTGCACGGAAACAAAATTAAAGGAGCTTCATCTTAAGAGCAGGCATATGAGAGAACTTTCGGAGGTGGGGATGTATCTTGGACAGATGGATGTGAGGACAGGCAGAACAAGTATGCAGATGTATCTTGAGAATCTGGGGGCAGAAATCGAAGAAACCCGGCAGGAGATCACGGCAAAAAAGAGAATCGGAAACTGGCTCGGCGTGATGAGCGGATTGTTTCTGGTGATCGTATTATTTTAAGAAGAATTTTGCCGGGAAATCAGACAGGAGGAATTCATGACGATCGGTGTTATTTTTAAAATTGCCGCAGTCGGCATTCTGGTTTCTATTTTGAGCCAGGTATTAAAACACAGCGGAAGGGAAGAACAGGCGTTTCTGACAAGCTTTGCAGGTCTGATTCTGGTATTGTCCTGGGTGCTCCCATATATTTATGAGTTGTTTGCGTCCATGAAGCGCCTGTTTTCACTGTGAAGAGGGAGGCGGATATGAGTGTATTGCAGGTCAGTCTGATCGCGATGGTGGCGGTTCTTCTGGCAATTCAGCTCAAAGGAGGAAGAGCGGAGTACGGATTTTTGATAAATCTGGCGGCAGGCATCTTTCTTTTTTTCTGCATTGTGGGAAAACTGGAAGTGTTTATTCGGGCAGTGGGACAGATTCAAAGCTTTCTGACTCTTGATACGGAATATATTGCCATCATGCTCAAAATGGTCGGCATCACGTACATTGCACAGTTTTCTTCCGGAATCTGCAAAGATGCCGGGTATCAGGCGATTGCAGCGCAGATCGAGATATTTGGCAAGCTGGCGATCCTTGTGGTGGGGATGCCGGTCCTTCTTGCCCTTTTGGAAACAATTCAGGAGTTTCTGTTATGAGAAAATATGGGATATTCGGCATTCTCTTTTTGAGCCTGTGCCTGTTTGGGGCGGTACATACAGCGTATGCTGCAGAAGAGGAAGAAAGCCTGCAGATCACACAGGAAGAGCTGTTGGATGAATTTGATTTTTCAGATCTCGATGACAGTCTGAAAAAGATGTTCCCACGGGAAAAAATGACCTTCCGGGATGTTGTGGAGACGCTTGTGTCAGGTGATTTGAAAAAAGCGGGGGAGCAGTTTACAGGCTTTCTTTTCGATCAGTTTTTCTATGAACTGCAGACACACCGGAAACTTCTGGTATATCTGATTTTGATCGCAGTGATTGCTGCGGTGTTTGCAAATTTTTCCGGCGCCTTCGGAGAACGTCAGGCTTCAGAGATTGCGTTTTATATTCTTTATATGCTGCTTATCGCACTTTGTCTGAACGGGTTTCGATTGGCAGTATCCGAGATGGAGGCTTCGTTAAACTTCCTGCTGGAATTTATGAAGGTGCTTTGTCCGACGTATTTTTTAGCAGTTACAGCAGCCTCTGGAAGTGTGACATCCATGTTTTTCTTTGAAGTGGTACTATTTCTGATCTTTCTGGCGGAGGCAGTAATCCTGAATTTTCTGGTGCCTCTCGTCAATGTATATATGATGATCCAGGTGATGGGCAATCTTACCGGAGAAGAATTTTTGTCGCAGTTTGCTGAGCTTCTGGAAAAACTGACGGGCTGGACGCTAAAGACCATGCTGGCGTGTGTGATCGGGATCAATGTCGTACAGGGAATCCTTTCTCCTGCATTGGACTCCCTGAAACGAAGTTTTGTTACAAAAACAGTGGAGGCGATACCGGGACTTGGAAACATGGCAGGTTCCGTGATGGATGTCGTACTTGGAACGGCAGTTCTGATAAAAAACGGGATTGGAATGGCAGGCGCGGTGATCGCAGCGGGTATCTGCATTATCCCGATCGTGAAGCTTCTTCTTCTGGCGTTTTTGTATAAAACAGTGGCGGCGGTGACACAGCCGATATCGGACAAACGAATTACAGCATGTATCGGAGGGGTCAGTGAGGGGTATGAAATGCTTGTGAAAGTAATGGCGACTACAGGGATTTTGTTTTTGCTGACCATCGCTGTGGTCGCGGCTTCTGCCACGTAAAAGGAGGGAGAAGACCTTGAAAGAACTCTATCAGTGGCTTCAGGATCTGGCGGTCTATCTGATTCTTGTCAGCGCCATTTTGCAGGCACTTCCACAGGAATCGTACCAAAAATATATCCGGTTCTTTTCCGGACTGGTACTGATCATTCTTCTGATGACTCCACTGTTAAGGCTGACCGATATGGAGGACAGTTTTAGAAGTCGGGTACAGGAACAGAACATGGAACAGGAGAGCGCTTCTTTTTTGGAAGAAATCCGGGAGAAGCAGGAAGAAGGAAAGGGAGAGATGACCCTGGAGACGGAAGAAAAAGAGCAGATCGAAGTGGAGGAGATTCAGATTGGAGAATAAATGGAAGCAGTGGATTTCCGGATTTGGAAAAAAAGGAAAACTGCCGGCAAAACAGCAGCTTTTGATCCTGCTTTTGGCAGGAATCCTGCTGGTGGTGGTCGTTTCCCCGGTTCCGGATCAGAAAGATCCGGAAATCGGGACAGGGGCGGGACAGGAAGAAACGGAAACAGAAGGGGGAGAGGCGACAGAACAACAGTATGAAAGATTGCTGGAAAAAAGGGTGGAAGATACCCTGGAATGCGTGGAGGGAGTCGGGAAAGTAAAGGTGATGATCACCTTGAAATCTTCGGAAGAGAAAGTGGTGGAAAAGGACAGCCAGAGGGAAGAAAATGAAATCACAGAGGAAGACAGTAAAGGAGGGAGCAGGGTTTCAGAAGATCGTTCGCTGAGTCATACCAGTATTTATGAGCAGAAATCCGATGGGACACAGACACCTTATGTGAGTAAGGAAATGGTGCCGGAGATTGAGGGAATGGTGATTGCAGCTGATGGAGGAGATGATCCGGTCGTGGTAAAAAATCTGACAGAGGCAGTGCAGGCATTATTCGGAGTGGAGGCGCATAAGATTAAAATAATGAAACGGACAAATGCATAAAACAGAAGGAAAAAGAGGAGGATATGATTTTGAAACGATTATTTAAGAAAAACCAGATCATTATTACAGCGCTGGCGGTGATGATCGCGATCGCAGGATATCTGAACTATTCAGGACGCCTGTTCGGAGCAAAAGAAGATGGGGCAAAAGAGGCGAGTGCCGGAACCGCCAATCAGGAACTTTTGGATATCTCGGCAGAAGATCTGGAGACAGACGGAGAGATTGCAAGCAATGATTCCGAAGTAGAGGGGACACCGGGGGAGGCTGTTTTGACCAGCGGTGAGGCGGAAAATACCGTAGCGCAGGCAAAAGTTGCCAGAGAACAGATGCGTTCCCAGAACAAAGAAACGCTTCAGGCGATCATTGACAACGCGAATATCAGTGAAGAAGAAAAGAAGGATGCGATCGCACAGATGCTGCAGATGACACAGCTCTCAGAGCAGGAAGTGGCGGTGGAGACATTGATGGCATCGAAAGGCTTTTCTGAATCCGTTGTCAGTCTGACTGCTGATTCTGCGGATATTGTGGTGAATGCAGCGGAATTAACAGATGCAAATCGTGCCCAGATCGAGGATATCGTGACCAGAAAAACAAACATTGCTCCGGAAAAGATTGTCATCACACCGATCCATGAGACTGCAGAAGCCGAAAAATAAAGAAATTTGGATTGCGGCAGAGAAATGCTTGTGATACACTAAAAGGACATGTGAAGTTTTATAGAACAGGAGAAGAAGTAAGATGTCAGATATTACAAAGGAGATAGAAAAACGAAGGACATTTGCCATTATATCCCATCCGGATGCCGGTAAGACGACATTGACGGAGAAGTTTCTTTTATATGGAGGAGCAATCAATCAGGCAGGTTCCGTAAAGGGAAAGGCGACCGCAAAGCATGCGGTTTCCGACTGGATGGAGATTGAAAAGGAGAGAGGTATCTCAGTTACATCGTCTGTGCTGCAGTTTAATTACGGCGGATATTGCATCAATATTCTGGATACACCGGGACATCAGGATTTCTCGGAGGATACCTACCGTACACTGATGGCTGCAGACTCTGCGGTGATGGTCATTGATGCCTCCAAGGGTGTGGAGGCCCAGACGAGAAAATTATTTAAAGTCTGTGTGATGCGCCATATTCCGATTTTTACATTTATCAACAAAATGGACCGGGAAGCCAAGGATACATTCGATCTTCTTGACGAGATCGAAAAAGAGCTGGGGATTGCAACCTGCCCGGTGAACTGGCCGATCGGCTCAGGAAAAGAATTCAAAGGAGTGTTCGACCGTCAGAAACAGGAGGTTGAGCTGTTCTCGGATACGAAAAAAGGAACTTCTGTGGGAGAAGTCAAAAAGGTAGATATCAACAACCCGGAGATCGACTGGCTGATCGGCACAGAAGCAAAAGTGACACTGGAAGAAGAGATTGAGCTTTTAGACGGGGCGGCTGCCGAGTTTGATCAGGAGCTGGTGAGCAAAGGAGAACTTTCTCCGGTATTTTTCGGTTCTGCACTGACCAACTTTGGAGTGGAGACATTTTTGCAGCATTTCCTTGCCATGACATCGTCTCCTCTTCCGAGAATGTCAGATCAGGGACCGATCGACCCGATGAAGGAAAAAGATTTTTCAGCATTTGTATTTAAAATCCAGGCCAATATGAATAAAGCACACCGTGACAGAATCGCGTTTATGCGGATCTGTTCCGGTGAGTTTGAGGCCGGGATGAATGTGTATCATATCCAGGGGGGCAGAGAAGTACGCCTTTCCCAGCCGCAGCAGATGATGGCAAGTGAGAGAAAAATGATTGACAAAGCCTATGGCGGAGATATCATCGGAGTATTTGATCCGGGCATCTTTTCGATTGGTGACACGCTGACAACTTCAAAGGAGCGGTTTGTATATGAAGGAATCCCGACCTTTGCGCCGGAGCATTTTGCCAGAGTGCGTCAGGTGGATACGATGAAGAGAAAACAGTTCGTCAAGGGAATCAACCAGATCGCGCAGGAGGGTGCAATCCAGATCTTCCAGGAATATAATACAGGTATGGAGGAGATTATAGTGGGAGTAGTCGGTGTCCTTCAGTTTGATGTGCTCAAATACCGCCTGGAAAATGAATACAAGGTGGAGATCCGTCTGGAAAATCTGCCGTATGAGTACATCCGCTGGATTGAAAATGAAGAGATCGATATGAACCGTCTGGTCGGAACTTCGGACATGAAGAAGATCAAGGATCTCAAAGACAGACCGCTGCTTCTCTTTACACATGAGTGGAGCATCCGGATGACACAGGAGCGGAACGAAGGGCTGATCCTGTCAGAATTCGGGCGCTCATGACCCTTGTCAATGCAGGGCATGTCTGATATAATATGAAAAGAAGATTAGCGCAAACAGTAGACACAAACAGGAGGGTCTTATCATGGCAAAGGACGAAAGAAATATTTATACAATACAGGATGACTCCAGCATGGGAGAAGTAAAAATAGCAGATGAAGTGGTTGGGATTATCGCAGCACTTGCCGCTACAGAGGTAGAAGGTGTGGCATCTATGGCAGGCAATATCACCAACGAGCTGATCAGCAGACTGGGAATGAAAAATCTTTCCAAAGGTGTGAAAGTAGACGTGCTGGAAGGCGTTGTGACAGTATCTCTGGCACTGAACATGAAGTATAATTACAGCATCATGGATGTATCGGCCAAGGTACAGGAAAAAGTAAAGAGCGCTGTGGAGAACATGACAGGACTGGAAGTTGCGGATGTCAATGTGAAAGTGGCAGGCGTGGAGATGGAGAGTCAGGAGTCTGCAAAATAGAAATTCATTGCAAAAGACAGGACAGCTGTAGTATAATAAAGGATGTCGCAGGACATCCTTTTTCTGTTTTAGAAAAAGCAAAAGCCCTGCAAAAAGAAATATGGACGAAAGAAGCATAAGGGACGGAAGGAGCCGATATGGTAAGAACAGAACTTCGGGAGCACATTTTTAAGATGTTGTTCCAGATTGAATTTAATACATTAGAAGAGATGCCAAAGCATCTGGAATTGTACTTTGAAGAGCTGACAAGCGCAAAAGAGAAGGATAAAGAGTACATACAGAAAAAGCTGGAAGCAGTGATCGAAAAGCTGGAAGAGATCGATGCGATTTTGAATGAAAAAGCAACAGGATGGAAAACCTCCAGAATGAACAAGGTCGATCTGGCGATCCTCAGACTTGCGGTTTATGAGATCAAGTGGGATGATGATGTTCCTGTAAAAGTTGCAATCAATGAGGCAGTGGAACTTGCGAAGAAATTCAGTGGGGAAGAAGGTCCTGCATTCGTAAACGGAGTACTTGCCAAGATTGCAGATTAAAGATGGCGGGGCGGACAGATGCTGAAGAATGTCTACACAGTAAAACAGGTCAATGCCTATATCAAGAATATGTTTACACAGGATTTTATGCTGAACCGGCTGTACGTCAAAGGGGAAGTGTCCAACTGTAAATATCATCCATCAGGGCATATATATTTTTCATTAAAAGATGAGTCCGGCACGATAGCCTGCGTGATGTTCGCAGGCTCACGGTCAGGGCTTTCTTTTCGTATGCAGGAAGGACAGCAGGTGGTTGTTCTCGGCTCGGTCAGTGTCTATGAGAGGGATGGCAGATACCAGATGTATGCCAGAGAGATCATTCTGGACGGAGCAGGAGAGCTGTACTTAAAGTTTGAAGCGTTAAAAAAAGAGCTGGAAGAGATGGGGATGTTCGCACAGGAGTACAAGCGGCCGATTCCGCAGTTTGTAAAAAAAGTCGGGGTCGTGACGGCATCTTCGGGAGCTGCGGTGCGGGATATCATCAATATTGCCGCCAGAAGAAATCCGTATGTACAGCTGATCCTCTGTCCTGCCAAGGTGCAGGGGGAAGGCGCAGCGGAAAGTATCGTGCAGGGAATCCGGATGCTGGAAGAACAAGATGTGGATGTTATGATCGTGGGGCGCGGAGGCGGATCGATCGAGGATCTGTGGGCATTCAATGAAGAGATCGTTGCGCGTGCGATTTTTGAGAGCCGGGTGCCTGTGATTTCCGCAGTAGGGCATGAGACGGATACGACGATCGCGGATTATGTGGCGGATCTTCGGGCTCCGACTCCTTCGGCGGCTGCAGAGCTTGCGGTGTACGAATATCAGGCTGCAGAGAATCTGATGAAGGAATATCAGATGCGTTTGAGCAGTGCGGTTTTGAAAAAGGCGGAACAGAACCGTCAGTATTTGAAACAGGCGGCACTGAAACTGCGGCTGTTTCACCCAAGGCAGAAACTCCTTGAGAACAGGCAGTATGCCTCAGATCTGGAGTTGCAGCTGCGCAGCCGGATGGAAGAGATCCTTCAGCAAAAGAGACACCAGTTTGCTCTTTATGTGGAAAAGATGAAGGGATTATCCCCGTTGGAAAAGCTGAACCAGGGATATGCTTATATAGAAGATGAGAAAGGCCGCCCGGTGCGGCAGATTGCAGAGGTAAAAGAAGGAGATGCGATCCGTATTTATGTATCGGACGGAATGATCGAAGCGCAGGTAAAAGGAATGACAGAAGAAATCCAATATCACGCATAAAGGAGGCAGACATGGAAAATCAGGGACAGAATACGCCCGGTCTGGAGAAATTGTTTGCAAGACTGGAAGAAGTAACAGCAGACATGGAAAAGTCAGACATTACTCTGGAAGAGTCTTTTGCATTATATAATGAGGGAATGCAGCTGTTAAAGCAGTGTAATGAGACTATTGACGCAGTAGAAAAGAAAGTTCAGGTTCTGGACGAGAATGGAGAAGTTCATGAGTTTTAAGGAGATACAAAAAGAAAAAACAGCACAGATCGAACGGATTTTAAAAGCATATCTGCCCAGGGTGCAGGGGTATCAGGAAGTGATCATGGATGCCATGAGCTATAGCATGCTGGCAGGGGGAAAGCGTCTGCGCCCAATGCTGATGCAGGAGACATACCGGCTGTTTGGCGGAGCGGACAGTGTGATCGAGCCGTTTATGGCTGCCATTGAGATGATCCATACCTATTCCCTTGTTCATGATGATCTGCCTGCCATGGATAATGATGAGTATCGCAGGGGGCGAAAGACGACCCATGTGGTATATGGGGAAGATATGGGGATCCTGACAGGGGATGCGCTTCTCAATTATGCATTTGAGACAGCAGCATCGGCATTTGAGACGGCGCCGGAAAAGAGTCTTTTGATCGGAAAAGCAATTCGTATCCTTGGACAAAAAGCAGGGATCTACGGAATGATCGGCGGTCAGGTGGTGGACGTGAAATCTTCCGGTAAGAAAATTGACGGAGAGAAACTGGAGTTTATCTACCGTTTAAAAACAGGAGCTCTGATCGAGGCTTCCATGATGATCGGAGCAGTTCTGGCAGGAGCGGACGATGAGAGTGTACAGGTAGTGGAAGAGATTGCAGCAAAAGTGGGAATGGCTTTTCAGATCCAGGATGATATTCTGGATGTGATCAGTACTACTGAAGTGCTCGGAAAACCGGTGCACAGCGATGAGAAAAATGAAAAAATGACGTATGTTGTGTGGAAAGGGCTGGATGCAGCTAAACAGGAGGTGGAGCATTTGTCCAGAAAAGCCATCTCAGACGTAAGAGCACTGAATCCAAAAGATGATTATCTGGAGATTTTGCTGGAGTCATTGATATACAGGGAAAAATAAGGGGGCATACCTTATGCTATTAGAAAAGATTCAAAAAGAAAATGATATCAAACAGTTAAAGCCGGAGGAGCTGGAAAAGCTGGCAGAAGAAATCCGTCAGTTTCTTGTGGAGAAAATCAGTGTCACAGGCGGGCATCTGGCATCGAATCTCGGTGTGGTGGAGCTGACGATGGCGCTGCATCTGGCGTTTGAACTGCCGCAGGATAAGATGATCTGGGATGTGGGACATCAGTCCTACACACACAAGATCCTGACAGGACGGCGCGCCGGATTTGACGATCTGAGAAAATATGGCGGCATGAGCGGATTTCCAAAGCGAAAGGAAAGTGAATGTGACGCATTTGATACCGGACACAGCTCCACCTCTATTTCCGCAGGCCTCGGGTACGTGGCGGCGAGAGATATCAAGGGAGAAGAACACAGCGTGATCTCTATCATCGGAGATGGAGCCATGACCGGAGGGATGGCATATGAGGCACTGAACAATGCGTCCCGTTTAAAAAGCAATTTTATCATTGTATTAAATGACAACAATATGTCAATTTCTGAAAATGTGGGCGGGATGTCCAGATATTTGAACGGACTGCGCACGGCAGAGGCATATACGGGACTGAAAAAGGGTGTTGAGGATACCTTGATGAAGATTCCGGTACAGGGTGAGAAGATCCTGTACCAGATGAAAAAGACGAAAAGCGGACTCAAGCAATTATTTGTTCCGGGTATGTTTTTCGAAGATATGGGAATCACCTACCTGGGACCGGTGGACGGGCATGATATCCGAAAGCTGTATAAGACATTTCAGGAGGCAAAACGGGTAGATCATGCAGTTCTGGTTCATGTACTCACCAAGAAAGGAAAGGGATACGTTCCCGCGGAGGAGAATCCATCCAGATTTCACGGGATCGTTCCGTTTGACATTGAGACCGGGGAGGCAAAAGAGAAGAGCTCTAAGGACAGCTATACCGATATTTTTTCCAAAGTATTCTGTGATATTGCAAAGCAAAATGATGCAGTAGTCGGAATTACAGCAGCCATGGCGGATGGAACCGGACTTGCCAGATTTGCAAGGATGTTTCCGGACCGATTCTTTGATGTCGGGATTGCAGAAGAGCATGCGCTGACCTTTGCGGCAGGACTGGCAGCAGGGGGATTAAAGCCGGTTGTTGCGGTGTATTCCTCGTTTTTACAGCGGGCGTTTGACCAGACGATTCATGATGTGTGCCTGCAGAATCTGCCGGTGATGATCGCAGTGGACAGAGCCGGCCTGGTGGGCAGTGATGGAGAGACACATCAGGGACTTTTCGATCTGTCATTTCTGAATATGATCCCGAATATGACGATCCTTTCACCGAAAAACAGATGGGAGATGGCGGATATGGTGCGGTTCTGTGCGGATTTCCAGTATCCGGTGGCACTGCGTTATCCAAGAGGCGCCGCTTACGAGGGATTGTCGGCGTTTCGTACTCCGATCGTCTATGGAAAAAGTGAGATCCTTTATGAAGAGGAGGATATTGCGGTGATCTTTGTAGGGCACATGGCAGAGCTGGCAGTTCAGGTGCGTGACAGACTGAAAGAGATCGGATATCATTGCTCACTGATCAATGCCAGATTTGTAAAGCCTCTGGATACAGAGATGCTGGAAGCTCTGACAAAGGATCACAGACTTTTTGTGACGATTGAAGAAAATGTATTGTCCGGCGGATTTGGAGAACAGGTACTTCACTATGTATCGAGAGCAAAGCTGGATGTAGGTGTCAGATGCATCGGAATTCCGGATGACTATGTAGAACACGGCAATGTAGACTTGCTGCGCAGGGAAGTCGGACTGGATGCGGAGACGATTGTAAAACAGATTATTGCAGATTATGTGACGATAGGAAAAGATTGACATGAAAGAACGATTAGATGTATTGCTTGTAAAAAGAAATCTGGCAGAGTCCAGAGAAAAGGCAAAAGCTGTCATTATGGCAGGAAATGTGTTTGTAGAAGGACAAAGGGAGGACAAAGCTGGAACGACATTTCCGGATACGGTACAGATTGAAGTGCGCGGTCATGTGCTTCCTTATGTGAGCAGGGGCGGATTGAAGCTGGAAAAGGCGATCGCCAACTTTGACGTCAGTGTGGATGGAAAAGTCTGTACAGATGTGGGTTCGTCCACCGGCGGATTTACGGATTGTATGCTTCAAAACGGTGCCAGAAAGGTATTTGCGATTGATGTGGGAAGAGGACAGCTGGACTGGAAACTCAGACAGGATGAGCGGGTTGTGTGTATGGAGAAGACCAATATCCGTTATGTAGTGCCCGAAGATCTGGGAGAACCGATTGATTTTTCTTCCATTGATGTTTCCTTTATTTCGCTGACAAAAGTGCTGGAGCCGATCCGGAATTACCTGAAGGAAGACGGTGAGATCGTGGCGCTCATCAAGCCGCAGTTTGAGGCGGGCAGAGAAAAAGTCGGCAAAAAAGGGGTAGTCCGCGAGAAGAGTACCCACCATGAAGTGATTGAGAAAGTAGCGCTGTATGCGCAGTCCATCGGATTTAAGATTTTGAATATTGATTTTTCACCGATCAAAGGGCCGGAGGGAAATATTGAATATCTGATTCATCTGAAAAAATGGCCGCATCCGGTGGAGGATGCACTCTTGGAAGATTTGAGTCTGGTTGTGGATAGGGCATTTGAGACACTTGCAAAATAAGAGGTGTGGTATGGAGCGTTTTTATATTATTACAAATCTGATGAAAGATCCGGATTATGGGATTACAAAGGAGATTCAGAAATATATAGAACAGCATGGCAGAGAGTGTATTCTGGCAAAAGAAGATGAGCAGGGATTTATTTTTCCCGGAACTGTGCCGGAAAATGTGGACTGCGGGATCGTGCTGGGCGGTGACGGAACACTGATCCGTGCGGCAAGAGAGCTTGCAGAATATGAATTTCCGCTGATCGGGATCAATCTGGGGACGCTTGGATTTCTGGCAGAAGTGGAACGGTCGGATTTTTCATATGCGCTGGAGCGATTGTTTAAAAATCAAGTGGGATTTGAGGAGCGGATGATGCTTTCCGGTGAGGTTTCCGGCAACAGCAGTTATCAGAATGTAGCAGTCAACGACATCGTGATCACCAGAGATGGAAGTCTTCGGATCGTTCACTTTGATGTTTATGTAAACGGAACGTTGCTCAATAGCTATATGGCTGACGGTGTGATCATCTCCACTCCGACAGGAACGACAGGCTATAATCTGTCAGCAGGCGGACCGGTTGTAGAACCGACAGCCAGTATGTTTGTGATTACGCCGATCTGTTCCCATGCGCTGAATACCAGCAGTATCGTGCTTTCGGCGGAAGATACGATCGAGATTGTGATCAGCCAGGGACGATATGGAAAAGACGAGCAGGCACTGGTGACGTTTGACGGGGCAGATATGCTCCGGCTTGGTACCGGAGACCGTGTCACGATCAAAAGATCAGATCATGTGACAAGACTTGCAAAACTCAGTGAAGAGAGTTTTATGAAGACAATGAGAAAAAAGATGAAAGGAAACTAATACAATGAAAGTAAGCCGTCATGCAAAAATTATTGAACTGATCGCACAACATGACATTGAAACACAGGAAGAACTGGCAGAATATTTGAACAGAGAGGGATTTAAGGTAACTCAGGCTACCGTATCCAGAGATATCCGCGATCTGCGGCTTACAAAAGTGGCAGTGGACGGCTCCAGACAGAAATATGTGGTACTGGCACCCGAAAAGGATGAGATGAATGAAAAATATATCCGTGTGCTCAGAGACGGATATATTTCCATGGATATGGCGCAGAATATTCTGGTGATCAAGACCGTTTCCGGAATGGCAATGGCGGTAGCGGCCGCAGTAGATGCCATGAAATGGAAAGAAGTAGTAGGGTGTATCGCAGGGGATGATACGATCATGTGCGCGATCAGAAGCGTACAGGATACGGAACATGTGATGGATAAGATTCGAAAGATTGTGTCAAAAGGGATATAGGAAAAAAATATGCTTCAAAATTTACATGTAAAAAATCTGGCGCTGATCGATGAGGTGGAGGTGGATTTTGGACCGGGACTCAATATTCTCACAGGAGAGACAGGAGCCGGTAAATCCATTATCTTAGGTTCCGTGAATCTGGCACTCGGCGGAAGATACAATGCGGATATGCTCCGAAAGGGCGCCAGGTTCGGACTTGTGGAACTGATGTTTTCAATTGAAAATCAGGAGTTGATCCGTCAGCTGGAAGAAATGGATATCTTTCCGGAAGACGGGATGCTGATCTTAAGCCGGAAATTGATGGAAGGCAGAAGTGTCAGCAAGATCAATGGAGAGACGGTGACGATGGGAGTACTGCGGGATGTGGCAAGTCTCCTGATTGATATTCACGAGCAGCATGAACATCAGCGTTTGTTAAATAAGCGCAATCACCTGACGTTTCTGGATGTATATGCCAAAGAGCAGGTGGAAAAGCCAAAACAGAAGATGGCCCTGGCTTACCGGGCATATCAGGAGTACAGTCGCAGGCTGGAAGCATCTGGAATGGAAGAGAAGGAGCGGCGCAAAGAGATTGATCTGACGGAGTATGAACTGCATGAGATTGAAAGAGCGCATTTACGCATGGGGGAAGACGAAGATCTGGAAAGTCTCTATCAGAGGATGACGCAGAGTAAAGACCTGACCAGTGCGGTGGCCCAGACATACCAGTACACCAGTGAAGATGACCGAAACAACGCCAGCGACCTCTTAAGCCGTGCAATCCGTTCCCTTCAGGAAGTGGAAAATTTCGATGAAAAAGGAAATGCACTGTATGGACAGCTGGTGGAGATTGACAGTCTGCTCAATGATTTTAACCGGGAACTCTCGGAGTATGCCAAAAGCTTTGAATTTTCAGAAGAAGAGTTTTATGAGACAGAGAACCGCCTCAATGAGATTAATCGATTAAAGGCAAAATATGGGAATACAGTCAATGAAATTCTGGAATACGCAGAGGAAAAACGGCAGAGACTAAATGAACTGGAGCATTATGAGACTTATATTGAAAATCTGCGGTCTCAAACCGAAGCGGCGCAAAAGGAAATGCAAAGCTGTGCCGAAAAGTTGAGTAAGATTCGAAAAAAAGCAGCTATTTCCTTTACAAAAGAGATCAAAGCAGGGCTTGAGGATCTTAATTTTCTGGATGTACAGCTGGAAATGCGTTTCTTACAAGAGGCAAAAATGTCTGCTCTGGGAATGGATGACGCGGAATTTTTTATTTCTGTAAATCCGGGAGAGCCGCCAAAGCCGCTTGGAACTACGGTTTCAGGAGGTGAACTCTCAAGAATCCTTCTGGCGATCAAGACTGTGCTGGCAGATAAAGAAGATACGCCAACACTGATTTTTGATGAGATCGACTCCGGCATCAGTGGAATCACAGCTGGAAAGGTGGCGGAAAAACTGCATATCATCGGACAGAAGCGTCAGGTGATCTGTATCACCCATCTTCCGCAGATTGCGGCAGGGGCCGATGGCCCCCTTCTGATTTCTTTTCATCCCCTGCCGATGCTCACTATCTGATTCAAAAGCAGACGGATCAGACAACGACAAAAACAGGCATTTTTCCGTTGGATGAGGATGCTTCTGTGGGCGAGCTGGCGCGTCTGCTTGGCGGCGCCCAGGTAACGAAAAATATTCTGGACAGTGCAAAAGAAATGAAAGAAATGGCAAAGAGAGTATAGAATTCCAGTGTGAAAATAAAAAAATGTCACATACTAAAACGGATACCTTTTGGTGTCCGTTTTTTACGTTTGGCAGAGAGGATGTGACAAAGATGAAAAGAAAGTATAGGCAACTGGCAGCTGTTCTTATGTTCCTTGTGTGTCTCTCCGGCTGTGCGATGTCTCCCAAAAAGGAGACACAAAAGGTCAGAGAAGCCAGTACCCAGGCAGTCATGGAGGAAGGCGTCATACCAGGCGGCATGCCGGTCGGGATTTACATGGAGACGGATGGTGTTATGGTACTTGGTACAGACCAGATCACCGGCGCAGACGGAAAACAGTATCAGCCTGCAGAGAATCTGGTGCGGCCGGGAGATTACATTGTGGCATGGAATGATGAAAAGATTGAAAATAAAAAAGAACTGTTCCAGAAATTATCCGATCTGGACGAAGATCAGGTGGCGCTGACACTGCGAAGAGGGCAGCAGGAGCTGACAGTTGCGGTCAAACCCGTAGAAACGAAACCAGACGAATATAAGCTGGGAATCTGGGTGAGAGACAATGTGCAGGGACTTGGGACGATTACCTTTATGACCAGAGACGGAGCTTTTGGAGCGCTGGGGCATGGGATTCATGATATGGATACAAGCGCGCTTTTGTCGATTCGGCAGGGGACTCTTTATAAGACCAGTATTCATTCGATTCAAAAGGGACAGAACGGAATTCCAGGGAGTATGGAAGGAATGATCGTGTACAGTCATTATAATCGTCTTGGAACCATAGATAAAAATACGGAGGCGGGGATTTACGGGACGATTGAATCCGCAGAAAAACTGTTTTTGCAGCAGGAGATGGTTCCGGTGGCAGAGCGGGGAGAAATACAAAAAGGAAAAGCTGTGATTCGCTGTTATGTTAACGGAGAAGTAGAAAATTACGACATTTTGGTGACAGATATCGACGATTCCGGACAGGAAATCAACAAAGGGCTGGTGATCGAGATCACAGATCAGAGACTGCTTGATGCGACCGGCGGCATCATACAGGGGATGAGCGGAAGCCCGATTTTACAGAACGGAAAGCTGATCGGAGCGGTTACGCATGTGTTTGTACAGGATTCGGCAAAAGGCTACGGTATTTTTATTGAGAATATGTTGTCGAATCTTTCTGCCTAGTTTTGTCGAATAAGGTCTCCCTGATTTTCTTGCATTTTGGCAGATAGGGCAGATATAATGAAAAGCGTGGCGTTTAAAAGTTCAGGCAGTGAACAGAGGGAGAGGAACTATGGAACAGGTAAACGTGGCGATTGCTGACGATAATGAGCGGATTTTGGATCTTCTGGAGGAAATCATCAACATGGACAAAGAACTTCATGTTGTAGGAAAAGCAAAAAATGGGGAAGAAATGTGTCAGATCATCCGAAATAAGCAGCCGGATGTCGTATTATTGGACCTGATCATGCCGAAAATGGATGGTCTGACTGTGATGGAGAAGATCAATCAGGATAAAAATGTACAGAAGCGTCCGGACTTTATCGTAGTGACAGCAGTCGGCCAGGAGCGGATTACAGAAGATGCATTCAATCGAGGCGCAAATTACTATATCATGAAGCCGTTTAACAACGAAATGCTGTTAAATCGGATAAAAACAGTCAGAAGACCAGTGAGAAGCTGCGAAAAGAGGAATGATGAACTGTCATCACAGGTTCCATACATCAGAGAAGGGGATTTGGAGAACAGAGTGACAAACCTGCTCCATGAGATCGGAATTCCGGCACATATTAAGGGGTATCATTATCTGCGGGATTCGATCATCATGGCAGTGCAGGATATGGATGTGTTAAATGCGATCACAAAGGTGTTGTATCCAACCGTAGCAAAACGGTATCAGACGACATCCAGCCGTGTGGAGCGGGCAATCCGTCATGCGATCGAGGTAGCATGGAATCGTGGAAAACTGGATACACTGGATGAGCTGTTCGGTTATACGGTCAGTACCGGAAAGGGGAAACCGACCAACTCAGAATTCGTGGCATTGATCGCAGATACGATCCAGTTGGAATACAAACACAGATAAACCACACAGAAACCTTTGCAATCTTCGGGAAATGGAGTATAATGTAGAAAAATACTGGCTTAGTAAAACGGAGGGAAATGGGAGGGAAAGCTATGAAGAACATTTTATTTGCAGCTTCAGAATGTGTGCCATTTATCAAAACAGGAGGACTGGCAGATGTTGTCGGTTCACTTCCAAAATATTTTGACAAAAAGAAATACGATGTGCGGGTGGTACTTCCGAAGTATTCCTGTATGAACCAGAAATGGAAGGACCAGCTGGAATATATGGATCATTTTTATATGAATCTGGCGGGAGAAGACCGTTATGTAGGAATTCTGAAATATGTGCAGGACGGGATCACATTTTATTTTATTGATAACGAGTATTATTTTAATGGATTTGCACCGTATGACGGAGATCCGAGATGGAATATCGAGAAATTCGCCTTTTTCTCAAAGGCTGTGCTGAGTATCCTGCCGGTGATCGACTTCCGTCCGGAGCTGATCCATTGTCACGACTGGCAGACAGGCTTGATTCCGGTTTATCTGGACAATTTTAGATTTCTGGGTGAATATTACAGAGGAATCAAGAGTGTCATGACGATCCACAATCTGAAATTCCAGGGCGTGTGGGACACCAGCACTGTACGTCAGATCACAGGGCTTCCGGAGTATTACTTTGCTCCGGATAAGCTGGAGGCATACCGGGATGCCAATCTGTTAAAAGGCGGTATCGTCTATGCGGATAAAGTGACAACGGTAAGTCAGACATACGCGCAGGAGATCAAGACACCGTTTTTTGGAGAAGGTCTCGATGGTCTGATGAGTGCAAGATCCAATGACCTTTGTGGAATTGTAAATGGACTGGATTATGATGAGTACTGTCCATTTAAGGATACACGGATCGCAAAACGTTTTACGGTCGATACATTCCGCAAGAACAAGGTTTCCAACAAGCTGTCTCTGCAGGAGGAGCTTGGACTGGACAAGGATCCGAAGGTGATGATGCTCGGTATTGTGTCCAGACTGACCGATCAGAAGGGATTTGATCTGATTGATTATGTGATGGATGAGCTCTGCCAGGATGCAGTACAGATTGTAGTACTGGGAACCGGGGAAGCAAAATATGAGAATATGTTCCGCCATTTTGCATGGAAATATTCGAATAAAGTATCGGCCAATATTTTCTATTCAGAGGATATGTCGCATAAGATCTATGCATCTGCAGATGCATTTCTGATGCCGTCTCTGTTTGAACCATGTGGATTGAGCCAGCTGATGAGTCTGCGTTACGGCACGCTTCCGATCGTGCGGGAGACAGGCGGGCTCAAGGATACGGTAGAGCCTTACAATGAGTTCGAGAAGACAGGTACGGGATTCAGCTTTTCCAATTACAACGCGCATGAGATGCTTGGCACGATCCGGTATGCAGAGCATATTTATTATGACAAAAAGCGGGACTGGAATAAGATTGTAGAGCGTGCGATGGAACAGGATTTCTCATGGAAGAATTCTGCAAAACAGTACGAGACATTGTACAAAGAGCTTATTGGAGAATAGACAAAATATACACAGGAGAAAAATGCATGAAGATTATTGACAGACTCAGAGAAGACGGGATACATATTTCCTTTGAGATTTTTCCGCCAAAGACAGATGCGGGATATGACAAAGTAATTCGGGCAGCAGAAGAAATGGCAGGCTTAAAGCCGGAATTTATCAGTGTGACTTACGGGGCAGGCGGCGGTACCAGCAAAAACACAGCAAAGATCGCATCCTATATCAAACATGATCTGCACGTAGAAAGCCTGGCACATCTGACGTGTGCTTCTTCCACAAAAGATGAGGTGCGCAGCGTTATTGCCAGCCTGAAAGAACAGGGGATTGAGAACATTCTGGCATTGCGGGGTGATATTTCAGAAGATATGGTATTTCCGAGCGAGGATCGTTTTCATTATGCCTATCAACTCGTAGAAGAGATCCGCAGACATGGAGATTTCTGTATCGGAGCTGCGTGTTATCCGGAAGGGCATGTGGAGAATGAGCATAAAGAAGATGATATCAAGTATCTGAAACAAAAGGTAGACAGTGGTGTGGATTTTCTGACAACACAGATGTTTTTTGACAATGATATCCACTATAATTTCCTGTACCGTATTCGTGAAGCAGGAATCACTGTTCCGGTATTGCCGGGGATCATGCCGATCACAAGCGCAAGACAGATGAAACGAAGCTGTGAGTTGTCCGGAACCGTATTTCCAAGGAGATTTCAGGCAATCCTGGATCGGTTCGGGGATTCGCCGAAGGCGATGGAACAGGCAGGAATTGCATACGCTACCGACCAGATCATTGACCTGCTGGCAAACGGAGTGAAGAATATCCACATTTATTCGATGAACAGACCGGAAGTGGCAGCAGCTATCATGCATAATATTTCAGAAATCATTCAGTGTTAGGAGACGGAGTAATGGATAGAATGACAAAAGAAGCTATCCGTTATCTGGGCTATGGAAGGAATGCGGTAGATGAACAGACACTTGCTTTGATCAAAGACTCTTTTGAGGGTCTGAGATCTGCAGTAAGTCCAAAATCCATCTGCCGTATTTTTGATTTACAGCATCAGAGCGAGGAGTGCTTTCAGATTGGAAATATCCGGATGAAGAGCAGAAGTCTGGGCAGAAATTTAAAACAATGTGAGAAGCTGATTCTCTTTGGAGCGACACTGGGAACAGGAGCAGACCGGCTGATTACGCGGGCATCTCTGACAGACATGGCAAAAGCAGTGGTGCTTCAGGCCTGCGCAGCGGCCATGCTGGAGGAATACTGTGATGCGTGTCAGAGAGAAATTGCGAAGCAGCAGGAAAAAGAAGGCTGGTATCTGCGTCCGAGGTTCAGTCCGGGATATGGAGATTTTGATATTCAGTATCAGAAGCCATTGATGCAGATGTTAGACTGCGCAAAAACGATCGGACTGACCATGACGGACAGTTTTATGATGACTCCGACAAAATCGGTGACAGCAGTGATCGGAATGAGCCGTATCAAAGAGCGGTGTCCGATACAGGGCTGCGAGATTTGTGAAAAAAAGGACTGTGAATATAGAAGGGATACGATATGATTTTAGAACGCTTGGGAAAAGAACTTTTATTTTTTGACGGTGGGATGGGAACCTTGCTTCAGGCAAAGGGGCTTCTTCCCGGAGAATTGCCGGAGACTTGGAATCTGACGCATGCAGAGGCAGTGCGTCAGATTCACCGCAGTTATTTTGAAGCCGGAAGTGATATTGTCCTGACCAATACATTCGGAGCAAATGCGTTGAAGTTTCACGATGAGAGCTGTTCCTTAAAAGAGATTATTTTCTCTGCGGTTTCTCATGTGAAGGAAGCGGCGAAACAGGGGGTGAGAGACAACCGGGAAGTGTATACCGCGTTGGATATCGGCCCTACCGGAAAGCTGTTAAAGCCCATGGGGGATCTGGAATTTGAGACCGCTTATGAAGCTTTCAAGGAAGTGATGATCTATGGAGAACAGGCCGGAGCAGATCTGATCCATATCGAGACGATGAGTGACACCTATGAATTGAAGGCAGCGGTACTTGCAGCGAAAGAGAATACAACCCTTCCGGTGTTTGTGACGACTATTTTTGATGAGAGAGGAAAGCTGCTCACCGGAGCGGATGTACCTTCTGTAGTTGCACTTCTGGAAGGACTGCGCGTGGATGCACTGGGGATCAACTGCGGGATGGGACCTGAGCAGATGATGCCGATCCTGCATGAGATTTTGGAATATACGTCTCTTCCGGTGATTGTCAAGCCAAATGCAGGACTTCCGAAACAGCGAGATGGTGAGACTTATTATGATGTAGAGCCGGAGCAGTTTGCAAAGACGATGGAAATGATCGTAGAAACAGGAGCCTGTGTGATCGGCGGATGCTGTGGTACGACACCGGATCACATCCGGGCAATGATCGCACAGTGTAAGGATCTTTTGATCAAAACACCGGAGAAAAAAGTTCATACGATCGTATCTTCTTACGGACAGGCAGTGATGCTTGGTACGGGATCCAGGATCATCGGAGAACGGATCAATCCGACGGGAAAGAAGAAGTTCAAACAGGCGCTCAAAGATCATGATCTGGATTATATCCTCAAAGAAGGGATCATGCAGCAGGATAATGGAGCGCATATTCTGGATGTGAATGTAGGATTGCCGGATATTGATGAAGTATCGATGATGAAAGAAGTCATTACAGAGCTTCAGAGTGTGACCAGTCTTCCGCTGCAGATCGATACCGTGGATATTCAGGCGATGGAACAGGCAATGCGGATCTACAACGGAAAACCGATGGTGAATTCAGTCAGTGGAAAACAGGAATCCATGGATGCGGTATTCCCGCTGATCCAAAAATACGGCGGTGTAGTGATCGGTCTGACGCTGGATGAAGACGGGATTCCAGAAACGGCAGACGGCCGTGTGGCAATCGCAGAGAAGATCATCCGTGAGGCGGCAAAGTATGGCATTGACAAGAAAGATCTTGTGATCGATGTACTTGCCATGACCGTCAGCTCAGAACCGGAAGGGGCAAAGATTACTCTGGAAGCACTGCACAGAGTCCGGTATGATCTTGGTGTGAATACGGTTCTTGGTGTTTCCAATATTTCATTTGGACTGCCGGGAAGACCGATCATCAATGCGAATTTTTATACGATGGCCATGTTCCAGGGATTAAGCGCCGGCATCATCAATCCTGCATCGGAAGATATGATGCGTTCCTATTATGCGTATCATGTACTGATGAATCTGGATCCGAACTGTGAAAATTACATTGGACGCTACGGAAGTGCTAATGTAGAGTTCGCTTCTGCGCCCGGAAGTATTACAACCGGCGCAGGGCGGACAGCAGGGGGGATGATGACACTGCAGGCTGCGATTGAAAAAGGCTTAAAAGAGGAAGCACATCAGATTACAAATGTGCTGATGCAGGAGAAAAAGCCGTTGGATATCATCAATGAACACTTGATTCCCGCGCTGGATACCGTGGGAAAGGGATTTGAAAAAGGAACGGTCTTTTTGCCTCAGCTTCTGATGAGCGCAGAGGCTGCAAAAACAGCATTTGCAGTTTTAAAAGAAGGGCTGGAGAACAGTGGAGACGTGCAGGAGAAAAAAGAAAAAATCGTGCTTGCGACAGTCAAAGGCGATATTCACGATATTGGCAAGAATATTGTAAAAGTTCTTCTGGAGAATTACAGTTTTGAGGTAGTGGATCTTGGAAAAGATGTGCCGCCGGAGACCATTGTAGATACTGTTGTTGCACAGCAGATTCGGCTTGTGGGATTGAGTGCGCTGATGACCACGACTGTTGTCAGTATGGAGGAGACGATCCGCCAGCTCAGAGAAAAAGCACCGTGGTGCAAAGTAATGGTAGGAGGCGCTGTCCTAAATCAGGAATATGCAGATATGATCGGTGCAGATTTTTATGGAAAAGATGCAATGCAGTCCGTGTATTACGCACAAGGACTGCTGCAGCAATAAAAAGTCACAGACAAAGGAGGAAATCAAAATGTCCAATATGAGAGGCCTGGATACCCAGGTGAGAGCAATTCGCAGACGTGTGTTCAAGGAAGTGGCAAAGCTTGGATTTGAAGCAAATTCAGAGACCCTGCTGGAAGATATGGAAGCCATTCCGTATGAGATTGTCAATGATGATACGGTAAAGTACAGAGAGAGTACGTATCGTTCCCGTGCGATCGTTCGGGAGCGACTTCGTCTTGCGATGGGACTTTCCCTGCGTCCGGAAGACAAGCCGGTACATCTGACGGCGGGAGTGCAGGAAAGTAATATTTCCGAAAAATATTATGAGCCGCCGCTGATGCAGGTGATTCCGTCTGCCTGTGAAAGCTGTGAGGAGAACAAATATGAAGTCAGCAATATGTGCAAGGGGTGTCTTGCACATCCGTGCAGTGAGGTCTGTCCGAAGGGTGCCATTTCCATGGTCAACGGAAAATCCTATATTGATCAGGAAAAATGCATCAAATGCGGAAAATGTAAGGCAGTCTGTCCGTATGATGCGATCGCGAAAAAAGAGCGCCCATGTAAAAATGCCTGTGGTGTGGGAGCGATTGTTTCTGACAAATACGGCCGTGCCTATATTGACACAGAAAAATGTGTGTCCTGCGGAATGTGTATGGTGAGTTGTCCGTTTGGAGCGATTTCGGATAAGTCCCAGATTTTCCAGCTCACAAGAGCACTACAGGAAGAGGGAAGCGAGATCATTGCGGAGATTGCACCGGCATTTGTCGGGCAGTTTGGAGAGAATATTAATCCAAGAAATATCAAGGCGGCATTGATTGAATTGGGATTCAAAGGCGTGCATGAGGTGGCGCTGGGAGCAGATATCGGTGCAGTTGCCGAGGCGCATCATTATGTAGAAAAAGTCGTGACCGGAGAGCTGCCGTTCCTTCTGACTTCCTGCTGTCCTTCCTGGGCAATGCTGGCGAAGAAATTCTTCCCGGATCTGATCGATCAGATTTCACAGGAACTGACACCAATGGTGGCAACAGCGAGAAGTATCAAAAAAGAGCATCCGAATGCCAAAGTAGTCTTTATCGGACCATGTGCGGCGAAAAAGCTGGAGGCTTCCAGAAGAAGTGTTCGAAGTGATGTGGATTTTGTAGTTACTTTTGAAGAACTGCAGGCGATGTTTGATGCCAAAGAGATTGATCTTTCCCAGTATGAAGCAGAGTCCTCTTTCCACGATGCGACAGGTGCCGGAAGAGGATATGCCTGTGCAGGCGGAGTAGCAGAAGCGATTGAAAAGTGTATCAATGAATACTATCCGGATGTGGAAGTCAGCATTGAGCATGCAGAAGGGCTTGCCGAGTGCAAAAAGACACTGACGCTTGCCAAAGCCGGAAGACTTAACGGCTGCCTGATTGAGGGGATGGGATGTCCCGGAGGATGTATTGCAGGAGCAGGAACGAATATTCCGGTATTGAAGGCGAAAAAGGATCTGGCAGCTTATGTAAAGAATTCAACTACGCCGATTCCGCCGAAAGAGCTGGAAGAAATTGAGCTAGAATAGGATTTACAAAAAAAATAAGCTGTGGTATGATAAATTAGACGTGGGTCTGCTGCAAAACGAATGTCTTGCGGCAGCCCCTTTTTGTGAGATTAGCGAATGAAACCGGAGGATAAGGTATGCAGCCATATGGAGTAAACCAATTAAGAAAAATGTTTTTGGAGTTCTTTGAAAGCAAGGGACATCTGGCAATGAAGAGTTTTTCTTTGGTGCCACACAATGATAAGAGTCTTCTTCTGATCAACTCGGGGATGGCTCCGTTAAAACCATATTTTACAGGACAGGAGATCCCGCCGAGACGCAGAGTGACAACCTGTCAGAAATGTATCCGTACAGGAGATATCGAGAATGTAGGAAAGACAGCACGTCATGGTACATTCTTTGAGATGCTTGGAAACTTCTCGTTTGGAGATTACTTTAAGAATGAAGCAATCGAATGGTCCTGGGAATTTTTGACAGAGGTAGTAGGTCTGGATCCAGACAGATTGTATCCGTCCATATACGAAGAAGATGAAGAGGCATTCGAAATCTGGAATAAGAAAATGGGGATCCCGGCAGAGCGTATTTTCCGTTTTGGAAAAGCAGACAATTTCTGGGAGCATGGTTCCGGCCCATGCGGTCCTTGTTCCGAGATTTATTATGACAGAGGGGAAAAATACGGATGCGGCAGCCCGGATTGTACGGTAGGTTGTGAATGCGACCGTTACATGGAAATCTGGAACAACGTATTTACACAGTTTGATAATGACGGACATGGACATTATTCCGAACTGGAGCAGAAAAATATTGATACCGGAATGGGACTGGAACGTCTGGCATCTGTTGTACAGGATGTAGATTCGATCTTTGATGTGGATACACTCAAGGCACTGCGTGATCACATTTGCCGTCTTGCTGATACAGAGTATGGAAAAGATGCACAGGCTGATATTTCCATCCGTGTCATCACAGACCATACACGTTCTGTGACCTTTATGATTTCTGATGGAATTATGCCGTCCAATGAAGGAAGAGGATATGTGCTCCGCCGTTTGTTAAGACGTGCATGCCGCCACGGAAGACTGCTTGGAATCGAGGGAAGCTTTATTCCGGAACTGGCACAGACCGTCATCGAAGGATCAAAAGACGGATATCCGGAACTGGAAGAAAAGAAAGACTTTATTTTAAAAATGATTGCAAAAGAGGAAGATCAGTTTAACAAGACGATCGATCAGGGACTTGGTATTCTTGCGGAAATGACAGCGAAAATGGAAGCAGAGCAGACAACAACTCTGTCTGGCGCAGATGCGTTCAAGCTGTATGACACATATGGATTCCCGATCGATCTGACAAAAGAGATCCTGGAAGAAAAAGGAATGCAGGTGGATGAAGAGGGATTCCACGCATCCATGGAAGTTCAGAGAAAGACTGCCCGTGCAGCCCGCGGAGAGACGAACTATATGGGAGCGGACGTGACGGTTTACGAATCCATTGATCCAAGTATCACAAGTACATTTGTAGGCTATGACAATCTGGCATGGAAGTCTCCGATTACGGTTCTGACTTCTGACACAGAAATCGTAGAAGCGCTTTCTGACGGACAGAGAGGTACTGTATTTGCAGAAGAGACTCCGTTCTATGCGACAAGCGGTGGACAGGAGGCAGACACAGGAATCATCCGTACAGCAGAAGGTGAATTCAAAGTAGAAGATACAGTAAAACTTTTAGGTGGAAAGATCGGTCATGTAGGAGTGGTCATCAAAGGAATGATCAAAACAGGGGATCAGGCAGAATTGTGTGTAAATGCTGAAAAACGTGCATTGTCTGCAAGAAACCACAGTGCGACACACCTGCTTCAGAAAGCGTTGAGAACCGTTCTTGGAACACACGTAGAGCAGGCAGGATCCAGCGTGAACGAAGACAGACTTCGCTTCGACTTTTCTCATTTCTCTGCCATGACAGCGGAAGAACTGCAGAAAGTGGAAGAAATCGTGAATGAGCAGATTGTGGCAGGACTTCCTGTAAAAGTAGAAAACATGCCGATCGAAGAGGCAAGAAAGACAGGAGCACAGGCCCTGTTTGGTGAAAAATACGGAGATGTGGTACGAGTTGTCAATATGGGAGACTACTCTATTGAATTCTGTGGAGGAACTCACGTAAAGAATACAAATGAGATCATGGCGTTCAAGATTCTTTCTGAATCGGGAGTTGCTGCCGGTGTGAGAAGAATCGAGGCACTGACATCCAAGGGATTGATCCGTTACTATGACAATCTGGAAAAGAAACTGAATGAAGCTGCAAAAGTACTGAAAGCGACACCAGATAATCTGGCTGAGAAGATTGCGCATCTGACAGCAGAAAACAAGGCGCTGCACAGTGAAGTGGAAAGCTTGAAGAGCAAACTGGCACAGGATGCCATGGGAGATGTCATGGATCAGGTACAGGAGATCAAAGGTGTGAAACTTCTCGCAGCAGAGGTGGATGGAGTCGATATGAACGGGCTTCGTGATCTTGGAGATCAGCTCAAAGAAAAACTCGGAGAAGGTGTTGTTGTTCTGGCTTCCGGAAATGATGGAAAAGTCAGCCTGATGGTAACTGCGACAGATGCGGCAATGAAACAGGGCGCTCATGCAGGCAACCTTGTAAAAGCCATTGCAGGTCTTGTTGGCGGTGGCGGCGGCGGTCGCCCGAATATGGCGCAGGCTGGTGGAAAGAACCCGGCAGGAATCCAGGAAGCACTGAAAAAAGCAGCAGAAGCACTGGAAGGACAACTTTCTTAAAAAAATGGAAAAAATCAGTTGACGTTTCCGAAAAATGTGTTATAATTCTTTGTAGTGCAATAAAAATACCCGAACAGTCGTATGATGCACAATACCAGGCTGGAGGGGAGGTTAGGTGTGAGACTATGTCAAATGTAATCGTAAAAGAAAACGAGACGTTAGACAGCGCTTTACGCAGATTTAAAAGAAATTGCGCAAAAGCTGGAATCCAGCAGGAGATTCGTAAAAGAGAACATTACGAAAAACCAAGCGTAAGACGTAAGAAAAAATCTGAAGCTGCTAGAAAACGTAAATATAACTAATATGTGCAGATAAATAGAGTGTCGTAAGACACTCTATTTTTAATGTGAATTAAAGATTGCAGAGGCAGTTGTTCATGCAAGGGAGATTATGAGTATACGAATTATGCAATAAAGAAGGAAAATGCAGGATTTCAAATCTAAAATTTCAAAAACTTTATCAAGACAAAGTATTAAAACAATGAAATTTGATGCAAGAAATTCTTGACAATCGGGAAATATCACTATAATATAGAAAAAGGACAAGATGTCTCGTAAAACCCGGATGCAATTTATCTATTTGGGTATTTCTATTTTCAGGAGGTAATAATGATGTCATACGTTGATGAAGTAATTGATTTAGTTGTAAAGAAAAATCCTGCAGAGCCGGAATTTCACCAGGCAGTCAAAGAAGTACTGGAATCCCTGCGAGTAGTAGTAGAAGCAAATGAGGAGAAGTTCCGTAAAGATGCACTTCTGGAAAGACTTGTTGAGCCGGAAAGACAGTTCAAATTCCGTGTGCCATGGGTTGACGACAACGGACAGGTACATGTTAACACAGGATACCGTGTACAGTTCAACAGTGCGATCGGACCTTACAAAGGAGGTCTGAGACTTCATCCTTCTGTAAACCTCGGAATCATCAAATTCCTTGGATTTGAGCAGATTTTCAAGAACTCTCTGACAGGACTTCCGATCGGTGGAGGAAAAGGTGGTTCTGATTTTGATCCGAAAGGAAAATCAGACAGAGAGATCATGGCATTCTGCCAGAGCTTTATGACAGAGTTATGCAAATATATCGGCGCTGATACAGATGTTCCGGCAGGAGATATCGGTACAGGAGCAAGAGAAATCGGATACATGTTCGGTCAGTATAAGAGAATCCGCGGAGTATTTGAAGGAGTCCTGACAGGAAAAGGGCTTACTTACGGAGGATCTCTGGCACGTACAGAGGCAACAGGATACGGACTTCTCTATCTGACACAGGAGATGCTGAAATTAAACGGAATCGAACTGGCAGGAAAAACAGTTGCAGTTTCCGGTTCCGGAAATGTTGCGATCTATGCTACAGAAAAAGCACAGCAGCTCGGAGCAAAGGTTGTGACAGTCAGCGATTCTACAGGATGGGTATATGATCCGGAAGGTATCGATCTGGCAGCACTCAAAGAGATCAAAGAAGTAAAACGTGCAAGACTTACAGAATATAAAAATTATCGTCCAAACGCAGAGTACCATGAAGGAAGAGGCGTATGGAGCGTAAAAGTGGACATCGCACTTCCGTGTGCAACACAGAATGAACTTCATCTGGAAGACGCAAAAGCACTGGTTGCAAACGGATGTATTGCGGTTGCAGAGGGTGCAAATATGCCGACCACACTGGAAGCTACAGAATACCTGCAGAAAAACGGAGTTCTGTTTGCACCTGGTAAAGCAGCGAATGCCGGTGGTGTTGCGACATCTGCTCTGGAGATGTCTCAGAACAGCGAGCGTTTAAGCTGGACATTCGAAGAGGTAGACGGAAAATTACAGCAGATTATGGTAAATATCTGCCACAATATGGCAGATGCTGCTGAGAAATATGGCGCGAAAGGAAACTATGTAGTTGGTGCCAATATCGCAGGATTTGAGAAGGTTGTAGAAGCAATGACCGCGCAGGGAATTGTATAAACGATATTACAAATCATACAAAAATAATCTCTAAAGCAAGCAAATATGTGAAATGAGCAGGCGGCAGTATTCGTCTGCTCATTTTGTGTATTCTGCTTGCTTTTTTTCAGAACAGGTGTTATAATCCATATCACTTAGAGACAGATCTGGTTTCTGAGTTCTAAAAATTCATGGAATCTGAAGTACAGATTCATCGTTTTATATGATTCAGAAGTGATGGTTTTCATCACATCAGTAAAATGTATTCCAGTTATAGCAAGAAGTATACAGGAGAGATAGACGAAACGTCTGTTTTATTTTTGTACCCGAAAGGAGGGAGCAGATGGAGGAGAATGATGGCATTCGCGCTCCGCCGACAGTTGTCTGACAGCAGTAGGAAAAGAAATGGAGGTGTGAATATAAGAAGAAAGAATCGGAGATATCTGGCAGCAGGTTTGACTGTATTTTCCCTGTTGTTTGGCGGTTTGCAGGTATGGGCTGCCGAGGAGCCGGATGCCGGATGGGAAACAAAGATACAGAAAGAAGAAAAAAATAACATGGAAATACTGATCGCTTCGGAGCAGCCTTATACATATTTGAGTCAGATGAAAGAGCGTATACAGTTTGTGGGGGCACTTTCTCTGGGAGAGCTTTATCAGCTGCAGGAAATTTTACCTTATCTGATGATCAAAGAACACATTGGAAAAGAAGAGGCTGCGTGGGATACCAAAATGTATCTGGAAGTGGTTGAGGAATGGATGAGACGGGAGGAAGCACTGATCAGTGAGGAAGAAAAGCAAAGCCTCACAGAAGCGCTTATAAAAATGCTTCCGGAAAACGGGCAATCTTATGTGATTGATGGAAAAGAAAGCCGGGTGGACAGTCTGCAACGATATGGAGAGTTTTTGCAGACACAGGTGTCTTTTTCGGTGGAAGCATGCCTGGAAAAAATCCGAAACAGCAGAACAGATGATAAAGAAGAGCCTGTTGAAAATGAAGAAACATTGTCGGACAACGTGTCCAAAGAGCAGAAAGCAGAAGGCGCCTGCCGGATTGGGAATACATACTATGAGGATCTTTCTGAGGCTTTGAATGCAGTAAAGGATAATGAAACGATTTATATTGTACAGAGTCATACGATGAAGGATAGTTTTGTATATGTGGAAAAGACCAGAACGAGAAAGTTTCAGAATGTCCGGATTTTGCCCGAGGGCGGTCCGAGAACGGTCAGGATGCCGGACCGGCACAGGCTGGCATTTACAAAATCAAGTGTTGCGATCGGAAGTAAAGGAAGCGATCCATTGACATTTGATTTGAGTGGAACTTCCGTTCCGGATTCGGATAATTTGTATTGTGGTGCCATTTGTGCAAATAAGGGAAGTTCTGTGACATTTGAAAATTGCGTTTTTCAAAATGGAGATCAGCTGTCAAGATGGATGATCCACGGAGAATATGGTTCTGTAACAGTGGATCAGTGTAAATTTCAAAATTGCGACAATGGAGTGGGAGTTGTTACAGAGGCAAGTTCTGCATTCACGCCGACAGAAATCAGTCTTCGCGTGCAAAATTCTGTGTTTGATGGGATTGCGGATATCGGAGCGGTTCACTTTTCTATACATAGGGCCAATATCCGTGCCGAGATTCAGAACAATGTATTTAAAAACTGCCGGATCGGGATTGGCGGAATCCGAAGTGATGAAGCTCCATATACCGGACCGATAAGTGCACGGATTCAGGGAAATACGTTTCAGAACTGTTATATCGGGGAAAGCTTCAGTCAGGGTACTTCGGTTGCAGCTTCTGCGTTTCAGGTAAATGTGTCCAATGAGAGGTATCATGGATGGCAAAGTACTTCACAGCATCCGAATGTGGGAGATCTCTACTCAGGATGGTTCAGTACCGGATTTTGCAATTCCAATGTAGAAGCAAGTGTGAATGGATGCAGCTATGAGAATGGCGTCCATGGAATTGCAACGATGAGTAAAGGGCGCACGGTGGTTAATAATACGACTCTGGCAAGAAACAATGCAAGAGAAGCTAATACGGAACAGTGCGGACAGAAAGGAAACGGTGGAGGTATCTTTCTCAATGGAGGAACGATTATATGGAATAGCGGAACGATTTGTGAGAATCAGGCAGATCGGGGAGGCGCCATTTATTTAAAGGATGGGGAGATTCTTTTGAAAGACGGCAGTTTTTATGGAAATCGTGCACAAAACCGGGGCGGAGGAATCTACAATCAGAATGGAACCGTGAAACAGGAAGGGGGAAATTTTTCCGCGAATACGGCAGAGATCGGTTCCGGTGTTTATCAGGATGGAATTTACCAGATGAGTGGTTCAGCATTGGTAGATGAAGGGAATGACGTATATCTGCCAGCTGAAAAATACATTGAGGTAATGCAAAAGCTTCAGTCTGTTCCTGCGGCAAGAGTTACACCGGACCGATATGAGAATGGCAGAATGGTGGTAAAGGTAAATTATGGAAACCGTACAGGAAGTATGGAGTGGGAGCGGTTTTTGCTGACACCACAAAGCAGATATTGCCTGCGCCCGGGAGATTATCAGGATCGGCGTGCAGGTACTTTAAAAGAAGCAGTTACGATCAGCAGTGAATATACGGTGCAGTATGATAAAAACACGAAAGCACAGGTGGAACAGATGCCGGAACCGTCTGTCAAATACTGGTATGAGAAAGCAGCGGTTTCGGAACAGATTCCAAAATGGCTGGACGTACCGTTTCTGGGATGGAATGAAAATCAGACGGCGAAAGAGGGACAGTATCAGCCGGGAGAAAATCTTCCTGCTGAGAAAAATCAGGATCTGACGCTGTATGCAATCTGGGAGGACCGGGTATCGATCCGTTATCTGGGAAATCACGCAGAAGAAGGACAGGAAAAGTCGGAAATTGTTTCTTATGAGGATTGTCTCCAAAACGGATACCGGATTCAGAAAAATAAAGGCTATACAGATTATAAGAGGAACAGACATACATTTGCAGGCTGGGATCAGCGTGCGGATGTGGGCGCAAAAGAAGCGGCATTTCAGGAAAATCGCGAAAACAGAATTTCTTATGAAGAACTTCGAAAGATTGCTGCCAGTCAGAGAACCGAAACCGGGGAGAGCAGGGAAATGGCAAAAGTGGCATTGTATGCAATCTGGGACCGGGCTCCGGAGATTTCAGCACCGGATAAAGAGTACTTTGAAGGAGAGACCGTAAAAAAGGAGGATCTGTTGAAAGATGTTCAGAGTACGGATCGGGAAGATGGGGAATTAACTGCACAGATTAAGATCGTTCAGATTGAATATGCGCCCGGCAGACTGACAGAAGATGGAAAAGCGGATAAAGAGGTGAAAACATGGAAAGACGGAATGTCATCAGAAGAACTTCTGGATACGTGGTTTTTGCAGCTGGATAAAAAAGACAGCCCGGTCACACATAAAGTCGTATATCAGGTTACGGACAGCATTGGAAATATTACAGAAGAGTCCTGCAGCGTTAAGATCAAATATAATGAATTTCCGGTGATTGAAGCACAGGATCGCTATTTTACTCTTCAAGAGGCACAGCAGGGTGCAATTACGGAAGAAGTGTTAAAGACTCAGGCAATATCAGAAGGAAAAGTAAAAGCCAATGACACGGAAGAAGGAGATCTTTCTGAAAAATTGAAACTGCTCGATTTTCATCCGGAGGAATTTCAAAAATTTACGGATTCAGGGTATATCGTGTTGAATTGGCATGTTCAGGACAGCATGGGTCCGGATGGCAAAGGAAAAGAAACGGTTCGGCCGTTTACTGTGTATGTTGTCAAAGATGGAGAAATTTTAAAAGCACCGCATAAACAGAATGTTCGTTTTATCAGTGAAAAATATTATCGGATCAATGAGAATGTGGATGCAGACGCTCTGACAGAGGACGAAAAAGAAGCATACAGTAAAAACGGAGGACTTCATGTAGACTCCAAATGGTATCAGGAACAGGAGTATCAGGATGTGATCGAAAAAACATGGAAAAAGAATGGTGGAAAAGTATATCGTTTTACGCATGAGGATGCCAGAAGAGCGGAAGAATTTGTGGATACCCACGGAATCGGAAACAGTCGGGATGAGAATGCACTGGCGATGTTTGCAAATGAGTTTCTGAAATAAATTGACAATATCGAGTATCGATAATATAATGAATGTATAAATTATCGATACTCGATATTTCTTTTTGGGAGGAGGAAATCTCATGAGAACAAAGAAAAGAGTGTTTCGTAGTTTTGGATATCTGGAATGTGATGCATTTGCAGAATATCTAAAGGAAATGGCAGCATCTGGATGGCATTTTTCATTTCCGGAATTTACTACATCTGTTATGGTCAGAAAATTTTACGTCTTTCAGTGGAAGAACCTCTGACAAAAGAACAGATTCAGGTTGTGGAAGAACGACTGAAATTGAAAGAATAAAGAAGGGTGTGGACTATGGCAAGAGAGCAGTTTCAGACACTGACAGAGCCGATGTATTATATTTTGATCGCGTTATCCGAAGAATGCTGTGGAGTGGACATTATGGAAAAGGTGCAAAAAATTTCCGGCGGAAGAGTGAAGGTTGGTCCGGGAACGCTGTATACAATGCTGTCTAAATTTGAGGAAAATCAGATTATTTTCAGGACAAAAGAAGAAGGAAGAAGAAAGTCTTATGTGATCACAGAACATGGAAGAAAATTGCTGCAGGAAGAGCACGAAAGATTATGTATCATGCTGGCAGATTGGAATGGATATTTTGACAAAAACTTGCTATACTACAATAATAGACAAGAGAAGAAGGAGAACGAAAGATGAATATATTTGATATTCTCGGACCGGTTATGGTAGGACCGTCCAGTTCCCATACTGCGGGAGCAGCAAGGATCGGCTATATTACAAGAAAGCTGCTGGGGAGCCGACCGAAAAAAGCAAGGATCGGATTGAGCGGTTCTTTTGCGGCAACAGGGAGAGGACACGGAACAGATCGTGCTCTGGTAGCAGGGCTTTTGGGGATGAAACCAGATGATATGCGGATTCCGGATAGTTTTTCTGTTGCGAAACAGGAAGGACTGGAGTTTGAAATATACAATACACAGATTAAAGAAGCGCATCCAAATACAGCGCTTTTGGATGTAGAAGGAGTTGACGGAAAGACGATCGTGGTGCAGGCATCATCTCTTGGCGGCGGGAGAATTATGCTCAATGAACTGGATGAAATCACCGTAAACTGTACAGGCGCCTGTCCGACATTGATCATAAGAAACGAAGATAGCCCGGGACAAGTGGCAGAGGTGACTTCTGTATTATATGGAAAGAAAGTCAATATTGCCACACTTCAGCTTCACAGGGACAAGCGGGGCGGTTATGCGGTTATGGTGATTGAAACGGATCAGCCTGTAGAACCGGACACGATTCGGGATCTGGAACGTTTAAACGGTATCAGCAAAGTGACTTACATTGAGACAGAGGGGGTATAGCGGATGGCATTTCATTCATTAGAGGAGATTCAAAAATCCTGCCGGGAGAAGAACGTTTTGTTTTGGAGAGCGGTCCTTTTAGAAGATATGGCAGATCGATCTGTGACAGAGACGGAGTCAATGCAGTCGATGCAGCAGATGTGGACAGCGATGAAATCAGCGAGTGAGCAGTATGACAGGACACAGGTCTCTGCCAGCGGACTGGTCGGAAAGATGGGGGCGCAGATGGAGGAATACCGTCAGAGTAAAGAGCCGCTGTGCGGTCCATTTGTCTCAAAGGTGATCGCAAGAGCATTGGAGATGGGAGAATCCAATGCCTGTATGAAGCGGATCGTGGCAGCACCGACAGCAGGTGCATGCGGGGTGCTGCCGGCTGTACTGGTTCCCCTTTATGAAGAAGAACGGGTATCGGAAGATGAGGTGATCCATGCATTGTATACCGCGGCCGGTATCGGCCAGGTGATCGCATCCCGTGCATTTATTGCCGGAGCGGCAGGTGGATGTCAGGCGGAGATTGGAGCGGCATCTGCAATGGCAGCAGGCGCACTCGTGTTTTTACAGGGTGGAGATGAAGAGCAGATCTCACATGGAGCGGCCATGGCGCTGAAAAATCTGTTGGGACTGGTGTGTGATCCGGTAGCCGGTCTTGTGGAAGTACCCTGTGTAAAGAGAAATGTGATCGGAGCTGTCAATGCTTTATCATCTGTGGATATGGCACTGGCGGGAATTACCAGCAGGATTCCGCCGGATCAGGTGATCGATGCGATGAAGGAGGTCGGAGAGAGTATGCACGTCTCTCTGCGTGAGACAGGAGAAGGCGGAGTTGCCAATACGCCGGAAGCGCGGAAAATCAAGGAAAAACTGGGAATGTAGTATGGTTTGCAGAAAAAATCGTTGACAACAAAAGGAAAATGCTTTATAGTTTTCTTAAATAAAAGGGAGTAACCAGCGCTTATGGCGTGCACGATGTCGTCAATACGATGGAAAAGTTCATCCGTATCGTGATTAAATGGTGAGACTTTTGTTGCATACATAACGTGCAATAAAAGTCTCTTTTTTATTGCATAAAAGAAATGGAGGAATGAATGTGAAAAACTATTATCAGTTTTCTGCAGAAGAAGTCAAACAGGATATTAATGGAAAACAAGAGCCGTTGACAGCTGCGGAAGTAAAAGCACATCAGGAGAAGTTCGGACCAAACGAACTGGTAGAAGGGAAGAAAAAGACCACACTTCAGATCTTTCTGGAGCAATACAAAGATTTCCTTGTGATCATTTTGATCGCTGCAGCGATCGTCTCCGGATTTTTAGGAGATGCGGAGAGTGCCATTGTTATCCTGATCGTAATCACGATCAATGCGATTCTTGGTACGGTACAGACCGTGAAGGCAGAGCAGTCGCTGGCCAGTCTGAAAAAGCTCTCCGGACCGGAGGCAAAAGTATTGCGTGACGGAAGTGTTGTTCCGATTCCATCTGCAGAAGTAACAGTCGGAGATATCGTTATGCTGGATGCGGGAGATTATATTCCTGCAGACGGACGTCTTTTGGAGAGCGCCAGTCTGAAAGTAGACGAGAGTGCTCTGACAGGAGAAAGTCTTGGTGTAGAAAAAATGACAGATGCCATTGAAGGCGAGGTTCCGCTTGGAGACCGTACGAATATGGTATATTCCGGAAGCTTTGTCACATACGGAAGAGGTTCTTTTGTAGTAACTGGTATCGGTATGGAGACTGAGGTCGGTAAGATCGCAAGTCTGTTAAAGACCACATCTGAAAAGAAAACGCCACTGCAGGTGAATCTGGATCAGTTCGGACAGAAACTTTCCATCATCATTCTGGTGTTCTGTGGTATTTTATTTGGAATCAATGTATTCCGCGGTGGTAATATCGGAGATGCGTTCCTGTTTGCAGTTGCACTTGCAGTTGCAGCGATTCCGGAGGCACTTAGTTCTATCGTAACAATCGTACTTTCTTTCGGTACACAGAAGATGGCAAAAGAACATGCGATTATCCGAAAACTGCAGGCAGTGGAAGGTCTGGGAAGTGTTTCTATTATCTGTTCTGATAAAACAGGTACCCTGACTCAGAATAAGATGACAGTCGAGCAGTATTATGTCAATGAAACAGTGATTCCTGCAGATAAGATCGATGTGAAAGATTCTGAGCAGGAAAAACTGATGTATTTCAGTATTTTGTGTAATGATTCTACGAACGTAGATGGTGTGGAGATCGGAGATCCGACAGAGACAGCCCTGATCAATCTGGGAAGCAAGCTTGGTCTGGATATTCAGAAGATCCGTGGAGAATATCCGCGTGAGAGCGAAAATCCATTTGACAGTGACAGAAAACTGATGTCTACCAAGCACACGATTGATGAGACACCGATCATGGTTGTCAAAGGTGCGGTTGATGTCATTATGGGACGTACAGCAAGCATCCAGTGTGGAGATGAAGTGCGTGCCATTACTCCGGAAGATATTGAAAAAATCGAAGCACAGAATCAGAGCTTTTCAAGAGAAGGGCTTCGTGTTCTCGGATTCGCCTACAAGGCAGTATCTGCGGAAGAAGAGTTGTCTCTGGAAGATGAAAACAATCTGACATTCCTTGGTCTGATCGCTATGATGGATCCGCCGAGAGAGGAATCTATGGCAGCGGTTGCGGAATGTAAGAGAGCGGGTATTCGTCCGATCATGATCACAGGTGACCATAAAGTGACAGCGGCAGCGATTGCAAAACGAATCGGAATTCTGGAAGATGAATCAGAAGCATGCGAAGGTGCAGTGATTGATTCGATGTCCGATGAGGAACTGAAAAACTTTGTAGAAGGTATTTCTGTTTACGCACGTGTTTCACCGGAGCATAAGATCCGTATCGTACGTGCATGGCAGGAAAAAGGAAACATCGTAGCCATGACAGGAGATGGTGTCAATGATGCACCGGCGCTCAAACAGGCAGATATCGGAGTTGCTATGGGTATCACAGGAAGTGAAGTATCAAAGGATGCTGCTTCTATGGTACTGACAGATGATAACTTTGCAACAATCGTCAAAGCAGTAGAGAACGGAAGAAATGTTTACCAGAACATTAAGAATTCCATTCAGTTCCTGCTCTCCGGTAACTTCGGAGCAATCCTGGCAGTATTATATGCGTCCATCGCAGGACTTCCGGTTCCATTTGCACCGGTACATCTGTTGTTCATCAATCTTTTGACAGACAGTCTTCCGGCTATTGCCCTTGGACTGGAGCCGCATTCGAAAAAGGTAATGGATGAAAAACCGAGACCGATGAATGAATCAATCCTGACAAAAGATTTCCTGACAAAGATCGGAACAGAAGGTCTTTGCATCGGAATCACGACAATGATCGGATTTATGATCGGTCTGACGGGAGAAGGCGGAAACGCAGTACTTGCCAGCACAATGGCATTTGGAACATTGTGTACAGCAAGGCTGGTACACGGATTTAACTGTAAGTCTGATTATCCGGTAATTTTCTCCAAGAGATTCTGGAACAATATTTATCTGATCGGAGCATTCCTGCTTGGTCTGGTATTGATCACTTGTGTAATGACGATTCCGGCACTGGATGAAGTCTTCAAAGTACAGACACTGACCTTTACACAGTTGCTGATCGTATATGGTCTGGCACTTGTAAATCTTCCGATCATTCAGCTGATGAAAAAAATCAAACTGATGTTCAGAAAAAATAAATAAACAGGCAATGAAAAAGTCCCATTGGAAAGTTTGATCCAATGGGACTTTTTTCTGCCCTTTTCAGGTGTGACGTTTGATCGTCTCTTTTAATACATATTTTTTATCACTGTAGCGGTCTACAATATAACGGTTTGCTTTTTTCTCCAGATCGTCGGAAAGTGGAGCGAGGGTTATTTCTTCACCGTATTTGCGCTTCAGCGCCCGCTCTAACAGATAGTCACAAACCTGCGGATTCTTCGGAAGAAGAGGTCCGTGCAGGTAGGTTGCGATTACATTCTTGTATACAACGCCTTCATAACCGGATTTTCCGGTATTTCCCAGTCCGAAAAATACTTTTCCAAATGGAGTGTGATCTCCGATATAAGTGCGGCCTCCATGGTTTTCAAATCCTACAACAGGAGTGTCAAACAGCGGACTGTTCAGGATAATGTTGCGGATGAGACGCTCCGGTTCCCATTCGGTCGTGATATCCAGAATGCCAAGACCTTCGATCATCTTTTTATCGGTTTTATAATATTTGCCGAGCAGCTGATAGCCGCCGCAGACGGCAAGCACAACGCCGTTATCCTCTACATATTCTTTGAAATCCTTGCGAATCTCTTTTAGATATCCGCAGACGAGCTCTTGTTCTCTGTCAGAACCTCCGCCCAGAAGTACGATATCCAATTTGGAAAAGTCAATGTTATCTCCGGAGAGTACGGGAATGACTTCTGCCTCGATTCCGCGCCAGTTGAGACGTTTTCGGAAACACTGGATATTTCCGCGGTCTCCGTACAGATTCAACAGGTCGGGGTATAAGTGTCCAATCGTCAGTTTCATGCCTGTTCTCCTTTCTGTTCCTTTGTATTTTGCGCCAGTTCTTTGAGCATTCGGTTTGTGCGGTAAAGCCCGGAGTAGTTGACAATGATGTAGAGATTTTTCGTTCCGTTTTCGGTCAGCTCTTCAACACGGGAGCGCATATCATCAGTTGAAGTACAGTCGATGTCCTCATATTTGAGACGAAGCCCCATATCATGCTTGCGGGTTCCGCACGTTGTGATGGTAGCTGCATTGCTGTCTGCAAGATACTGGAAATCGACATCCCAAAGCCAGGAAACATCTTCTCCGTCCTGGTAGGTATCATTGATCTGAATGATAATATCCTTTGGTTTTGGATCTTTTAAGACGAGAGAAATCTTCTGCTGGAATCCGATCGGGTTTTTGGACAGGTGAAGCTGTACTCTGGCACCGTTGATCATCAGGATTTCTTCCCGGTTGTTTCCATAGTCAAAAGACTCTGCCATCTCTTTAAAATGTGCCATCGGGGCATGCATAGTATGCAGTGCCGTATAGGCAGCAAGGGTGTTGTAAATATTGTAAGGTGTCCGTACCGTAGAATCCAGGTGCAGATCTCCCATATCGAAGGCGTAGAGTTCGTCTTTGAGCGTGATCTGTGTGGCTGTAAAATCAGGATCCGGGCGCTCCCATCCGCAGTTCGGGCAGTGATAAATTCCAAGCTGTCCATAATGGAAGAAATCATACTGTAGTTTCTTTCCGCATTTTCGGCAGAAAATACTTTCCCGGATCTCAGAGCGGGAGATGTCATCAAAAATCTGTTCGCTGATCCCGTATGTCACAAACGGATTGCCGCTTGTTTCCGCTAGGGAATAGGAAAGAATATCATCGCAGTTGATGATCAGTGTCGTATCCGGGACACTGGTGACGGCTGTTTTCAATTTGTCAAAGGTAATATCTACTTCACCGAACCGGTCCAGCTGATCTCTGGAAATATTTGTCAAAAGCGCACAGTCCGGTTTTAACTGAGGGAGAACTCCCACAGATGCGATCTCATCGACCTCAATGCAGGCATAATCCGCATTCAGCTGTCCGTGCTTGTCTGTGGCCAGAACAAATGCCGAAATAATCCCGTTGAGCATGTTGGCTCCGGTACGGTTGATGATCACGGTTTTTCCCTCGGCCTTCAATGCTTTGTATAAAATGGCATTGGTCGTTGTTTTCCCGTTAGTTCCCATGGTAACGATCGTCTTCTCCCGGATCTGGGAAGCCATGACGCTTAAAATATTGGGATCGATCAATCTTGCCACATATCCGGGGAGGGTAACGCCGCTTCCGCGGTTTAATTTTTTGATCAGGGCACTTGTCCCTTTTGCACATGTAATTGCAAGTCTGCTTCTTAATTTCATAGTAATCCACTATCATCCTTTTCTTTGAAATACTTGTATTATTATAAGGGAAATGGAGGAAGAAGACAAGGAATCTGTATGATTTTCCTGTTTTAGAAGAAGAGTTTTTGAAGATTTTCTAAAGTTTCCTGGAATCTACTGGAAAAACGCATTCAGTGTGTTAAAATGTAAGCAATTATACGAAACAAAGATCCTATCAGGATTGGACATACGGAAGGAAGCGAGAAAAATGCGGCAGAAAAAGCGTGGAGAAAGAAGAGTAAAACGAAGCATAGACGAAACGCAGACGATGGAGATCACACTGGAGAAGCGGATTCCCACCACAAGATACCGACCGGATCATCAGACGGGGCTGACTGCGCAGCAGGTGCAGGAGCATCGGATGCATGGGTGGACCAATCAGCCGGTGGATCCGCCGTCTAAGACTACAAAAGAGATCATTCAGGAAAATGTCTTTACCTATTTTAACCTGATCTTTCTGGTACTGGCAGTTCTGCTTTGCCTGGTCGGTTCCTTTCGAGATCTGACCTTTTTACCTGTAATTGTATTGAATACTCTGATCGGGATCATTCAGGAGACCAGGGCGAAAAAAGTACTGGATAATCTGACGATGCTCAATGCACCTCATGCAATGGTGATACGGGATGGAAAGAAGAGCCAGATCAATGCAGAAGATCTTGTGATAGATGATATCGTAATCTTCGAAGCCGGAAATCAGGTGTGTGCGGATGCCGAAGTGTGTGCAGGAGAAGTGCAGGTCAATGAGTCGCTTCTGACCGGAGAATCGGATGAGATCACAAAACGAAAAGGCGATCAGCTGATGTCCGGAAGTTTTATTGTATCCGGACAGTGTCATGCAAGGCTTGACAAAGTGGGGGCGGATTCTTATATTTCCAGGCTGACACTGGAAGCAAAAGCGATGCAGAATACAGAACAGTCGGAGATGATCCGTTCTCTGGACAAGCTGGTCAAATGGGTCGGCGTTGCCATCATTCCAATCGGGATTATTTTGTTTATTCAGGCATTTGTATTTCAGGGCGAAGGGTTTCGATCCAGTGTGACGTCCATGATCGCGGCTGTGATCGGAATGATCCCGGAAGGGCTGTATCTGCTTGCCAGTGTGGCGCTTGCAGTAAGTTCGATCCGTCTGGCACAGAAAAAAGTATTGCTGCATGACATGAAGTGTATAGAGACGCTTGCCCGGGTCAATGTACTGTGTGTGGACAAGACCGGAACGATCACGGAAAATACAATGGAAGTGCAGGATGTGATTCCGACCAAGGAATACGAGGAAGGTGAGCTGCGCCCGCTTTCGGAGCTTCTGGGAGATTTTACGGCTGCACAGAGCAGTGATAATATTACCATGGAAGCAATGAAACGGTATTTTAAAATCGCATCCGGGAAGAAGGCTGTGGCAAAGACAGGATTTTCTTCCGCATCCAAGTACAGCAGTGTGACGTTTGAAGAGGCGTCCTATGTGTTGGGAGCACCGGAATTTGTGCTCAAAGAACAGTATGAAAATTATGAGGAAGCAATCAGTGCACATGCGTCCAAAGGAGCCCGCGTTCTGGTATTTGGAACAGCAAAAGAAGAACCGGATGGGAAGCCTTTGAAAGAAGCAGTCACGCCTCTGGCTTATGTACTGTTAGCAAACCCGATCCGTCAGGAGGCGAAAGAGACCTTTACGTATTTTGCGGAGCAGGGTGTGGAGGTGAAAGTTATTTCCGGGGACAATCCCCTGACCGTGTCAGAGGTGGCAAAAGAGGCGGGAATCGCAGGTGCAGAACGATACGTGGATGCGTCCACGCTTCATACGGAAGAGGAGATGCGGGCAGCAGTCCTGAACAATGCAGTATTTGGCCGTGTCACTCCGAACCAGAAGCGGAAATTTGTGCAGATATTGAAGGAAGAAGGAAAGACTGTGGCCATGACCGGAGACGGTGTTAACGATGTGCTGGCCTTAAAAGATGCGGACTGCAGTATCGCTATGGCATCCGGAAGTGATGCAGCGGCACAGGCATCCCAGCTCGTCCTGCTGGAATCGGATTTCTCCTGTATGCCGGAAGTGGTACTGGAGGGAAGAAGAGTAGTCAATAATATTCAGCGGTCAGCCAGTCTGTTCCTTGTAAAAAATATTTTCTCGTTCCTGCTGTCGCTGGTATCCTTTGTATTTATGTTTACCTATCCGCTGGAACCGTCGCAGATTTCACTGATCAGTATGTTTACGATCGGAGTACCGGCATTTTTCCTGGCACTGGAGCCGAATAAGAATATAATCAAAGGGCATTTCCTTACAAACGTATTCTTAAAAGCACTTCCTGCGGCACTGACTGATGTGCTGGCAGTTGGGGCGCTGGTCATATTCGGACGGACATTTGGCGTGAGTTCAGCCGATATTTCCACAGCAGCAACAATGCTGTTATCAATTGTAGGATTTATGATCCTGTACACGATCAGTGCACCTATGAATGTACTGCGCAGTGTGATCCTTGGCGGATGTATCGTAGGACTTCTGTTCTGCAGCATTTTCCTCAATGATCTGTTTGCGATTACAGGGATGACTACGAAGTGCGTGATGCTGTTTGTGGTATTTGCCATTGCGACAGAGCCGGTGCTGCGATATCTGACCTGGCTGATCGGAAAGCTGCGATTCTATTATAAGCGGCTCAGAGGACAGAAAGAAGTGTAGGAAGCGAACAGTCCGGATAGATTGTAAAACATAAAAACGAGATGCATCATATGGAAATGCATCTCGTTTTGTGTTTTACTGAAGTTTATTTAAATTCCATCCGGATATTCTACGCCATCCGGCAGAGGATCCCATTCATTCAGCCCCAGATGCTGTTTGAATTTTGCCTGTTCCATGGTAATCTTGACCGGATCTTCGGCAAGGTATTCCATCAATTCGTCAATTCCCTCCCGGGTCACGTTATTTACAAGGAAAATACGATCGCAGCCGGCATTTAAAAGCCACTGTTTTATCATAGGAACATTGGCATAGGGGGAATCGGTCTTGGTAATGATGCCGATCAGCGGCCGCAGGATAAACGTGCGCAGACAGGGACTAAACAGGTTGTATGGTTCATCCGCTGCCTGAACGATCCCGACAACGTCCGCTTCAAAAGAAAAGCATGCAAGACCGGCACCGAACTGTTTTGACTCCGCATATTCTCCCGGAGAGTCAATGGTATCATCCGCCGTAATCGTATATTGTGTTTTTTCATAGTGAAGCTCTTCCCCTTTTAATGCCTGTGTCAGGGAAGTCTTTCCGGCTTCACTTCTTCCCATCAAAAATAATTTTTTCATATCGTCATGTCTCCGGTTCTCTTAGTTTTTATGGATCTCACAGGTGCGAAATCCCAGATCTTCATGAAAAAATCGAACGACTTCTTCCACCGCAGTCTGTACCTGTGACAGACCGCCGGTTAAAATGAGGGAACCGCAGAAGCGATCCATAAATCCAATTTCTACATCGGCGCTTTTCATTGCCACATCCGCAGCAACGACAACTGCTTCCCATGGGGTAAAACGGATCAGACCAATGGATTCTCCGGTGTGATCCTCCCCCTCATGTACACCGATATGCAATCCCAGATTCTGATAAACAGGGGTCTGGGAAGTATTGATGATGTGAGCCAGACAAACTTCTTTGCCGGGAACACGAACACGTGTCATGCGCAGTTTTTTCCCTTTCAGATGCTCATAGTCATCATTGAAAATCTTTTCCAGAAGTTCTTCCTTTGTTATACGAGTCATGGTCACACTTCCTATCTCTTTGTAATATCACAAACGACATATCCCAGAGAATCTCTGAAAAAGGTTACCACTTCTGTCAGGGCAGACATGACGTCTGAAATCTCTCCTGTGATGATGAGTGTTCCTGTAAAACGATCTGCAAATCCAAGGTAAATGTTTCCGCTTTTTACTGCGATATCGGATGCGATGACAGCAGATTCCGGCGGCGTCATATTCATAATTCCGATAGCAGAAGAACGATAATCGACCTGTGGATTCAGACCAAGTTTCTGATATACGATCGGCGCCGGACCACCCATTACATGAGCAAAGGTGATCTCTTTGCCGGCTACGGTCTCCTGCACGATTCGGATCTGTTCTTCATGGTTGTTTGACATTTAAAAATTCCTCTCTTTCATAACATAATTAAATGATACTATTTGTGGAATTTTCTGTCAAGGTTACATATCCTGTCACGATAAACATTGACAATGCCGGAAATATATGATACCATGAAAGACAGTTTAGCATAGTAAAGTGGTCAATCATTAGCATGATGACGTACAAACAGGGAGGAAACAAAGATGAAAAAGAAATTAGCGCTGATTTTGGCAGGGACAGCGATGGCAGCAATGGTACTGGCAGGATGTGGAGAAAAAAACAATGCATCCGGGGAAGATGTAAAGACAGCAGAAAGTGTGGAAGATAAGAAAACGTTTACGGTAGGATTTGATGCAGAATATCCGCCATACGGATATATGGACGAGAACGGAGAATACACAGGATTCGATCTGGAGCTGGCAGAGGCAGTCTGTAAACTGGAAGGCTGGGAGCTTGTAAAAAAACCGCTCAACTGGGATTCCAAAGACATGGAACTTAATTCCGGTTCGATTGACTGCATCTGGAATGGATTTACCATGAATGGAAGGGAAGACGATTATACATTTTCAACTCCGTATGTAGACAACAGTCAGGTGATTGTTGTGGCAGAAAAATCCGGTATTGATACCCTGGAAGATCTGGCGGGAAAGACAGTCGGTGTACAGGCTGCAAGCGCGGCACTGGATCTGCTGAAGAGTGAAGAAGAAGGCGGTCAGAAAAAACTGGCAGATACATTTGGAGCTTTGAATGAGTTTGCAGATTACAACACCGCATTTACCGAGCTTCAGGCAGGCGCGCTGGATGCACTTGCAATCGATGTGGGAGTTGCCAATTATCAGATCAAGTCCAGAGGGGAAGGATATAAGATTCTGGATGAGACATTGAATACAGAGCAGTATGCGATTGGGTTTAAGAAAGGAAATCAGGAGCTGTGCGACGTAGTCAATGCGGATCTGAAAAAACTGACAGAAGACGGAACAGTTGCAAAGCTGGCTGAGAAATACGAGATTGCGGATATGGTGACTTTAAAATAAGAGGGGAAGAGACATGAGTTTTGATGTGATGTTGAGGCAAATGACAGCAGGATTCGGACAGACCTGCCTGATCTTTTTTATGACGCTGATCTTTTCTCTGCCTCTGGGGATGCTCGTATATTTCGGAAGGGTGAGCAGGATCAAGCCGATCAGCTGGATCGTGAAGATCTATATCTCGATTATGCGCGGAACCCCGTTGATGCTGCAGCTTCTGGTGTGGTATTTCGCACCGTATTATCTGTGGCAGATGAATATCGGCGGGTATAAGCTGACGGCGATCCTCCTTGGATGCTCTCTGAATTATGCGGCATATTTTGCAGAAATCTATCGTTCCGGAATCGAATCGATCCCCAAAGGACAGTATGAGGCAGCCACACTTTTAGGGTATTCCAGAGGGCAGACATTTTTCCGGATTGTGCTGCCGCAGATGGTAAAGAACGTGCTTCCGTCTGTGACAAATGAAGTGATCACACTGGTGAAAGATACGTCCCTTGTGTATTCCCTGTCTTATATTGAGATGTTTGCAGTGGCAAAACAGATTGCGGCGGCACAGACAACCGTACTTCCATTTTTTATTGCCGGTGTTTACTACTATATCTTTAACTATGTGGTTGCCGGAGTGATGGAATTATTTGAAAAAAAGCTGAATTATTATCATTAGGAGGTTTCCGGAATGAGTCTTTTGGAAATGAAACATATCAAAAAAGAATTCGGCGGGATGCCGGTGATCCGGGATATTTCGCTTTCTGTAGAGCAGGGAGAGATTCTGGCGATCATCGGCCCGTCCGGTTCCGGCAAGTCTACGCTGCTCCGCTGTGCGACGATGCTGGAGACGATTGATGACGGTGAGATTTTGTATCTGGGAAAAAGAGCGGCATGGGTGGAAAATGGAAAACCCGCTTTTCCGAAAAAGCAGGAGATGAAAGAGATTCAGTCCTGCTTTGGTCTGGTATTCCAGAACTTCAATCTGTTTCCTCATTTTTCCGTCATCAAAAATATTACAGATGCACCGATCCGTGTGCAGAAGCGAGAGAAAGAAGAAGTCTATGAGGAGGCGAAGAAGCTCCTTACAAAGATGGGACTTGCGGATAAGGCGGATGCATATCCGTATCAGCTCTCCGGAGGGCAGCAGCAGCGTGTATCGATCGCACGGGCACTGGCGATGAAACCGAAGATGCTGTTTTTTGATGAACCGACTTCTGCGCTGGATCCGGAGTTGACGGGGGAGATTTTGAAGGTAATTAAGGATCTGGCGGCAGAGCATATGACTATGGTGATCGTGACACATGAAATGAATTTTGCGCGGAACGTGGCTGATAAGATCATCTTTATGGATAAAGGTGTCATTGCGGTGGAAGGCACTCCGGAAGAGGTCTTTACATCAGAACATGGAAGAATGCAGGAATTTTTGGGGAAATTATCGGTGGAATAATATGGAGAAATGAGACAGGGAACCTTCGGCGGTAGCGGGAGGTTCCCTGTTTTGAAGTTCTGATTGTGATTATTTTGGTAAAATGCTAAAATAAGAGAAATAGTGCAGAAAAAGATCGAAAAGGAACAAATATGGAAGAAAAGAAGATTATACAGTTGAAACAAGGATTGACGACAGCGTTTATCAATTACAGTCATGCGTCAAATCTGGCATACAAGCCACAGTTTATATCAAACAATTATAAAGAAGGGCGTAAGGTAATCTCATCTGTTGAGGACGAGCTGCTGAACTGTGAAGAATTTGCAATCAGTGTTGCGTTCATTACAATGGGTGGTATTACGCCGCTTCTTCAGACATTACGGGAGTTGGAATATCGCGGGGTCCGGGGAAAGATACTCACAACAGACTATCTGACATTCAGTGAACCAGAGGCTCTGCGAAAGCTCGCACAGTTTGAAAATCTTGAGCTAAAGATGTTTGTGACAGAAAATAGAAAAGAAGGATTTCATACAAAGGGATATATTTTCAAAAAGGAAGAAATATATCGGATCATTGTGGGAAGTTCCAATATGACATCAAGTGCTCTGACAACAAATCGGGAATGGAATACAAAGATTGTTTCAACAGAGCAGGGGGAATATACGCATAATGTTGTAGAGGAATTCGACCAACTGTGGAATTCTGAGCAGGCATTGCCTTTTGAAGAATTTATTAAAAGATATACAGATGCTTATACAAGAAATAAGATTATTCAAAAACAGAAGAAATTAGCGCGTGAGACAGAAATTCCATCTTTGGAGGTTTATCGATTACAGCCGAATTCTATGCAGGTTGGATTTATCAACAATCTGCAAAAAATATATGAGGCTGGAGAAAATCGGGCATTGCTGATTTCAGCAACGGGTACTGGGAAAACATATGCCTCCGCTTTTGCTATGCGTGAGTTGGGGTTTCAGAGAGTTTTGTTTTTGGTACATCGAAATCAGATTGCAAAACAAGCCATGAAGTCGTATCGGAAAGTGTTTGGTGGACAAGTGGTGATGGGACTGGTTACGGGAAAACATCAGAAATATGATGCGGATTTTGTGTTTGCTACGATCCAGACATTAAGTAAAGACGAGATATTAGAGAAATATGGAAAAACAGCATTTGATGCGATTGTGATTGATGAAGCGCATCATAGTGCTGCAAATAGTTATAAAAAGGTAATGGATTATTTTCAGCCTAAACTTTGGCTTGGGATGACGGCGACCCCGGATAAACGGGATGATAATCTGGATGGAAGAAATATTTATGAAATTTTTAACCATCAGATTGCTTATGAGATTCGTTTGCAGGATGCTATGGAAGAAGATTTGCTTTGCCCGTTTCATTATTTTGGAATTACCGATTTGGAAGTGATTGCAGATGCAGGAAAATCTAAGCAGGAAAAGGTGGAAAATTTCAGATGTTTAACATCGGATGAGCGTGTACATAATGTCATGAAACAGGCAGAATTTTTTGGCTATAGTGGAGATAGAGTAAAAGGCTTGATTTTCTGCAGTCGTATTGACGAGGCAAGAGAACTATCGACCAAGTTTAATGAAAAAGGATGGAGAACGCTTGTATTAAGTGGTAGCGATTCAGAAGCGACGAGAGCAGTAGCTATTGAAAGACTTGCCGGTGATGAAGATGAGGATGCATTGGATTATATTATTTCTGTGGATATTTTCTCAGAAGGTGTAGATGTTCCGGAAATTAATCAAGTTATTATGCTTCGACCAACGGAATCTCCAGTTATTTTTATCCAGCAATTGGGACGAGGCCTTCGTAAAGCAGAAGATAAAGAATACGTAGTTGTTATTGATTTTATTGGGAATTATCGTAACAATTTCATGATTCCAATTGCACTTTCCGGAGATCTCAGTTATAACAAGGATAATATTCGCCGTTATGTTACAGAAGGCGGACGAGTAATCCCTGGGGCAAGTACGATCCACTTTGACGAGGTTTCAAGAAAACGAATTTTTCAAGCGATTGATAATGCGAATTTTAGTGATATTAAATTGATTCGTGAGAATTATACAAATCTGAAAAATAAGTTAGGACATATTCCGGCATTGGGTGATTTTGATAAATACGGAGAAATGGATGTACTTCGGATTTTTGATAATAATAGCTTGGGCTCTTATTATAAGTTTCTTGTGAAATATGAAAAAGAATATACAATTCGGTTGTTCGAAGCGGAAGAAAAGGTAATAGAATTCGTTTCTAAAAAGCTGGCAAGTGGGAAAAGAATTCATGAGCTGGAAATGTTGAAACGATTGCTTAAATATCAACATGGAATCATGACCCAATTAAAGAAATCATTGCATGAAAATTATAACTGTTCCATGGATGATGATTGCGCAGAGAATGTTGTTAACATGATGACAAATGAATTCCCTACAAGCGCAGCTAAGAAAACATATTCTCAGTGTGTTTTTTTAGAAAAAGAAGGATCAGACTACAGTATGTCCCAATCATTTGGCGAAATGCTGCAAAATGAAGATTTCTATAATATCTTAGAAGAACTAATTGACTTTGGTATTTCTCGTTATAAAGAAAATTTCAGCATGCGTTATCAAGATACGGATTTAGTTCTGTATCAAAAATATACATACGAAGATGCTTGTCGTTTGTTAAATTGGGAAAGAAATGAAGTTACATTGAATATTGGTGGATATAAGTATGATAAAAAAACAAAAACATTTCCTGTATTTATCAACTATGATAAGCAGAATGATATTAGTGATACTACAAAATACGAAGATCATTTTACAAGCCACAATCGATTGATTGCGATTTCAAAAAGTGGAAGAAGTATTGAATCAGAAGATGTGCAGAATTTCTTAAATGCGAAGGAACGAGGAATAGATGTTCAGCTTTTTGTGAGAAAAAACAAGGATGATAAAATATCAAAAGAATTCTATTATTTGGGGCGAATGTATGCCACGGGCGAAGTAAAAGAATTTATAATGCCGAATACGGATAAATCAGCAGTTGAAATCGAATGGGCATTGGATACTCCGGTTCGAGAGGATATTTACGAGTACATTATAAATGGGTAATGGTGTTCAGCGATGAGAATAGGAAAGGAATGAATTGTTCATGAAGACAGTTAGAGTTGTTGCTGCTATAATAATTGAAAACGGCAAAGTGTTTGCGACACAGCGCGGATATGGTGAATTTAAAGATGGATGGGAATTTCCCGGAGGAAAGATTGAACCTGGCGAGACACCAGAAGAAGCGATTGTAAGAGAAATTAAAGAAGAACTAGATACGGAAGTGGAAGTGATTGAGTTGTTGGATACGGTTGAATACGATTATCCGAACTTTCATTTATCTATGGGGTGCTTTATTTGTAAAATCAAATCCGGGGATTTGGTGCTCAAAGAACATGAAGCTGCAAAATGGTTGACGAAGGATACACTGGGAAGTTTGGAGTGGCTACCGGCGGATATGGGATTAGTCGGAGAAATTGAAAAATATTTGAAGGAAGATTAACATGTTTAAAATTACAGAAGGTGACTTTAAAAATCAAACATATGGGGACGAAAGTTATTTGTCTAATTGGCCAATGCTTTATATTTTGGAAAATGGAAAGCAAGCTTATATTGGAGAGTCAAATCATGTGAAAAATCGTATGTCCCAGCATCATAGTTCTGTAGATAAGCGAATTTTCGATAAAGTACATTTTATTTATTCTTCTAGATTTAATCAGTCTGTTACATTTGATTATGAGTCAAAGCTGATTCAGTATATTGTGGCCGATGAGCTTTATGAAGTGCGCAACAAAAATGCTGGAATGGCAGACAAAGAATATTATGGAAAAAAGAATATGATGAGAAATTCCAGGTTCTTTGGCGCAGCTTGCAGCGTGAAAAGTTAGTGAAGCATTCTTTAGAAGAACTTGAAAATTCAGATCTATTTAAATATTCACCATTTAAAGAACTGAATAATGATCAAAGAACAGCAGTAGAAGAAATTGTTGATTCCTTAAAACAAGAAGAAAATCAAACTGTAGTTGTAAATGGTATGCCTGGAAGTGGAAAGACAATCGTTGCAATTTTTCTATTGAAATATTTGAGAGACAGTGAAGAATTTAAGGATAAAAAGATTGGTTTTGTGGTGCCACAGACTTCCTTGAGAAAGACGTTAAAAGGCATTTTTAAGAGTATTTATGGACTTAAGGCGTCTGATGTTTTGTCGCCTTCTGATGTGACAAAACAGTATTATGATATTTTGCTTGTAGATGAAGCACATAGATTGCATCAGTATAAAAATATTTCATATATGGGAGCGTTTAAAGCAAGTTGCAAAAGAATTGGTCTAACAACGGAAAGTGATGAGTTAGATTGGATACTTCATCAATGTAAATGTCCTGTACTTTTCTATGATGAAATGCAGATTGTTGGTCCATCAGGAATTGATGTGAAACGGTTTGGTAGTAAAATGAAAATAGAACAAGCAAAACGTATGCTTACTTATTACAGCTTACAAACACAGATGCGTGTAAAAGGTGGAAATGATTATATTGCTTATGTAAAAGAAATTTTATCCGGCGAAGTGAAGTCGAAGAAAAGTTTTGCAAATTACAATTTAATATTAATGACTGACTTTACGAAGTTCAATAATTTGATGTACCAGAAGGAAAAAGAAGTAGGCCTGGTGAGAATGGCAGCTGGATATGCATGGGACTGGCTTAGTAAAAATGATAAAACTGTTTATGATATTGAGATTCAGGAAATAAAGAAACAATGGAATCATTGTACAGAAGGTTGGGTTCATTCAGAAAATGCAATTGATGAGGTCGGGTGTATCCATTCTATACAGGGGTATGACTTAAATTATGCATTTATTATTCTTGGGGATGAAATAGGATATGATCCGGATGAAAAAAATATTATAATTCGTGCGGAAAATTATTTCGATCAAAATGGTAAAAAGACAGCAGAATATGAAGAACTTAAAGAGTATATACAACATATTTATTATGTTCTTATGACAAGAGGAATTCGAGGAACATATTTATATGTAAGCGATCCGAATCTTAGAGATTATATTTCACGATATGTAGATGTAGAATAAGAGGAGAAGAGGTATATCAAAATGACACAAGAAACGATTAATGAGGTATTAGAGTTCAGAGATGATAGAAATTGGAAACAGTTTCATAATCCCAAAGATTTGGCTATTTCTATTAGTCTGGAAGCAGCAGAATTGCTTGAAGTATTCCAGTGGAGTGCAGGAGATGTGGTTTGTGAAAAAAAGTTGGATAAAATAAAGGAAGAGTTAGCTGATGTAGTTAACTATTGTATTCTAATGGCTGATACTTGCGGATTGGACTTAGATGAAATTGTTCGTGACAAAGTTAAAAAGAACAATGAGAAATATCCAGTAGAGAAAGCCTTTGGGAGTAAAGAAAAGTATACAGAATTTAAATAATAGTGTATTCGTTTTTAATGATACGGGATAGATGTTGTATCAATCTGGAATTACAGGATGTGAAGGAAGTTATTTCTTTACTGAGAAGATGCAGTAATAGTTTGTAAAGAAAGCACATCAAACGGGTAGTATCTATCTGGAGGAATTTGGAAAGTTACGAAAAATTTTTAGCATGAAGGGGAAGTTTGTGCCATAGCGACAGAGAAAGTTAATATGTTATGTAAGGTGTAGCAGAGGTTTGTGATTGGGCAGACTTCTGCTATAATTGTTTTGATATCAAATATAAAAATAGCTTCCTGTATAATTCAAAGTGTAGAGAGTAAATAATTTTACAAAAATAGATACCTAAGTTAAACTGTCATTGCTGACCGGCCAGTTAGCAAATGAACAGAATAAGGAAGGTATTTACAAATGAATTCTACACAAAACAAGAAGATTGAGCAAGTAAAAGAAACAACAATGATCGTTGGTATTGATGTTGGAAGTGAAAAGCATTATTTCAGGGCTTTTAACTGGAGAGGCATCGAGCTTACCAGAAAGCCTGTACCGTTTTCAAACTCTATGGAGGGATTTGGTCCTATGTCAAGAAAAAGTACAAATTAAATGTAACCAATTTTCTCTGTTCTGAGCGAAGTTTAACTTGCTATTTTTACTGCATTCTCCTCGATGTTTTCAAGATATTGTTCCTCATATTCATTTGGAGACAAATATCCACAATGACTGTGAATGCGTACGGTATTATAAAATGTTTCGATGTATTCAAAAATCAATTTATGTGCATGTGCATAATTAAAGATTTTAAACCGGTTGATCCATTCTCTCTTCAAAAGTGCATGGAAAGATTCTATACAGGCGTTATCCCATGGATATGCTTTCTTTGAATAACTGTGAATCATACCTTTGGTTGCTTTTTGAAATGCTTCCGATACGTACTGGCATCCTCTGCCGCAGTGGAAGATCAACGGTTTTTCAACATTTCTGACACGTTTTGCTTTTTCAACACATTCCACTACGTGGGATTCCTCCAGCGTCTCACTCAACACCCAGGAAATGATTTTTCTTGAATACAGATCCATCACACTGGTAAGATACACAAATCCTTCAAATGTCCAAATATAAGTGATATCTGAACACCAGACAGCATCTGGATGAGCAGGATTGAATTCCTCGTTGAGGATATTTTTGAGTTTCTGGCTGAAATCAGAGTCTATGGTTGTCTGGATATATGGTTTCACCCAATGGGCTTTGATTCCCATTTGACGCATATAGTTTCCAACTGTTTTTTCGGAAACATATTCCCCGGATTTTTGCAATTCTGCAGTAATTTTAGGAGCACCGTAGTTTTGATGGGATTCCTCGTAGATCTTTTGAATTTTTTCTTTTAAAACTGCACGGCGAACAGACGTGTCCGAAGGAACCCGTTTCTTCCATGCATTGTAACCCGAACGTGAAGCGCCTAATTTTTTCAGTATTCCGCTGACAGAAACCTGACGTTTCACGGGCAGGAATTTGATTTCTTTCACGTACTCAGAAGTAGCCGTGTAAAGAGCTTTTGTCAGTTTCCCAGAATACCGATTGCTTTTTTTAACACTTCAAGAGCATCCTTCGTATCTCGTAATTCACGCTGCAATCTGGCAATCTCTTTCGCTTCCTCACTTGCATAATTTCCAGAACCACGGGTAGGAACCTCTCCTTTATGTTCCGTTGCTGCTTTCATCCAGTTTTTCAGTGCAGATTCGCTGACTCCAAGATTCTCCGCAGCCTTGCGAAGTGGCAGCTCCGGATGATCCAAGCGATACTGTACCGCATCCTCTTTAAACTGTTGGGAATATTTTGTACCTTTTGCCATAACCATTCTCCTCCTTGATCTATGACTATCATATACTATTTATTGAAAATGGTCATGTTTATTTTGTACTATTTATATTCTAACACCATCCTGCATATGGTGGCGCTCAATAACCTTAAGATGGATAAAGGGACAAAAACACCAGTAAATCCGGTTATTCACAGCTACTATACCAACAAATGTAAAAGCAAGAAGAAAAACGTAGCTATCGGGGCTGTTATGCATAAAATCTGCAACATCATTTTTGCCATGCTCCGGGATAATAAACCGTTTAAGATCATCACTCCTCACGAACACTGTGAGCAGTATCTGGCAGCGCATCCTGACAAAGCACGGAATGCAGCTTAACAGGTTCTCATAAATTTTAAAATTTCCACATGGGTGGGCTTATTAAAGTTACCCTTTTTTACGTCAACTGCTTGAAAAAACATTTTTAACATTTTTCATTTTACCTATTGACATTTCTTAGCTGGACTTATGATTAAGTGGAGCTTCCTTTGCACATCCGGTGCAAAACTGTGACTGTCGAAGACAGGAACCAGAATACAAAAGTTTTTCCTATAAATTAGATGTGGATGGATAAGTAGGAAGGTGGTGAAAACTTTTTTGAAAAACGTGGGTTTGGGGAGCGGAATCCCCAACAAGTTGCCCGAATGAGAAAATGTAGAATTGCATTTTTGAATTGATGGGCGAAACTTGCTCTTAATGTCTAAATGTATAGAGGTTAAGAGCAGTTTCCATTAAAGAACTAAGTACTTTTTGAAGAGATAGAGAATTTTGCGGTTATAAGGAGACTACTGAAGAAATGAACAAGAGAGAGTTTTATAATCATAAAAGATCGTTTCTTTTTTTGATTTGTTTTAATCAAATTGAAATATCAAACTGGAGAATTAAATCACCAAAATTGTTATAGAAATATGTATATTGAACAGGATGTGTTTTCTTTAATTTTTGGAAACGATTCTCTAATGGATTTTCAAGGTGAGCCCCAAATCCACAATACATGCATCCATTTCTTGAATATCCCATTTCATAGAGTCGGGATATTTGGACATTGTATTTTTCAATATATTCATTAATATCATCCGTGGTCCAGAATGACAGCGGACGAGACTGATTATCTTTTCGTATGTGAAATACGTTACATCCATAGTCCAACCAATCTTTTTCTCTTTGATAACTTTCTGATGCGAGAATTCCAATTATTGCGCATTCTAACCCTAGCTCCTTGGCTTTTTTTCGTAGAGGTTCCTTTTTGAGTTTGTCACAACACTTATCAGATATAGGAAGATTTTTATATTTTAAATATTTTTTAAAATTTCTTTCCATATAATCTATTGAATTCGCCTGAGTCTTTGGTGTAAGGGCATGTTGATAGGTGCGTATGGCGTTAGACACTCTCTTAGAAAAGACAGGATATCCATAGTAGTTTACTACTCGTTTAAATGTCCAAGGTTTACCACTCGGATCTCGTGGGATGACGGAGATAATGTTAGTGCCATTTTTTTCACGTTCCCATTTAATATGTTGAATAGTTTCAGGAAATTCATTAGTAGTATTTGCAAATAGATGAAGGATGTCGGGATACATGGTTTTTGCAATATGTGAGAGAACAGTAGAATCTTTCCCTCCAGAATATGAGATATATACTTTGTCGAGACCAAATTCAGAAACAGCTTCTCTTATTAAATATTTAGTTTGAACTATTTTTGATTCTAGATTCATTTCACGTAGCGACGAGAGTGTATCTCGGCGTTGTTTGAAATACTGATGACGATTAGAACCACAATCTAAGCAAAAACGAGGATCTTTCGTGTAGCAGATTTCATCATAAATAATTCGACCACATAGTTTACAAATCATACTTGTTTTTCTCCTTGTTAATAAATTAAATATACCTAAAATGGTTGTATACAAATATAACACACAAAGATATTGTTAGTAAAGAGGGTAAAATACAAAAAATAATTGTGCAGAGATGCGAATTATTATATACTTACAAATAGTGTGATTATGTTAAAAATAAGTATATTTTACTCGTTTCACAATCGAGAGTGGAGAATTTTCATAATGCAAACAATAGGACAAAGAATTAAGAAAATCAGATGCGAGAACAGACAAAAGCAATCAGATTTGGCAGAGTTATTAAATGTAACTCAACAGGTAATTAGTAATATCGAGTGTGATAAAACAACGCCTGATATTGAACAATTAAAGAAAATTGCTGACTTATACCATATGTCTTTAGATCAATTGGTTGGTCGTGATTTTTTTGAAGAGCATTCAGATGATGTTGAACAAAAAATACTTAATTTTTTGAAACAGATGGATGATGAAGGAAAGGAATTAAGCCTGGGATTATTGAGTCAGGTTGTAAATTATAGAGGTAAAAATGAAAACAACGAATAGTTACTTTAATGAGAACACACTAGAAGAGTTAATTGAGGAAATTGAATATGTATATAAATCTGATAAGCGACCGTGGGTAATAGGATATAGTGGGGGAAAAGACTCTACAACAGTGGTTGAACTTGTATATAAAATGCTCTTGAAACTCCCGGAAAACGAACGAACAAAAAATGTGTACATAGTGTCTTCTGACACATTGATTGAGAATCCGTTAATTAAAATATATCTTAGCAAAATGAATGATATGCTAGGAAAAGCTGCTATCAGAGATTTTGTACCGATAAAATCTGCAATGGTTACTCCACCTCCAAGTAATTCGTTTTGGGCAAATGTAATTGGAAGAGGTTTTCCGACACCTAGAATGAATGGAACATTTAGATGGTGTACGGACAGATTGAAAATTAATCCGAGTGCGGACTATATTCGTAGGGTTATTCAAGAAGAGAATCAAGAAGTTGTAGTTTTGCTAGGAGTCCGCAAGGCAGAAAGTATCGCACGTAAGCGTAGAATTGAAGGTAGAGAGTTAGCAAATCGTTTAATGAATAGACATGAGACGATACAAGATGCATATGTGTACAATCCAATTGTTGAATTGACAACAGATGATGTTTGGGATGTTCTTCTTAAAGTAGATGGCGGAAAGACACCATGGGGCTCTAATAATAATGAATTGGTTTCGTTATATGCAGATGCAGATAGTGGAGAATGTCCTTTTGCTGGAATTCATGCAGGAGGTCAGACACAGTCGTGTGGTAATTCACGTTTTGGTTGTTGGGTATGTACTGTTGTCAAAGAAGATAAGTCTTTAAATGGATTTATAAAAAGTGGACACCGAGAACTTATACCTTTAGCAGAGTTTAGAAAATGGTTAATGAGTATTCGTGATATTGATGAATATCGTGAAAAAAGAAGACGAAATGGTACTGTATATGAAACGAAGAATGGAGATATGGGATATGGACCATTTACTTGGGAAGCTAGAAAGTTAATTTTGATGAAACTCTTGGAAACTCAGGAACGAATGGGATACGAATTGATTACTATTCAAGAACTTGAGGCAATTGATGAAATTTGGGATGATGAACTTGATTTATCTAGACGAGCATTAGTTGACCTATACAGAGAGATTACCGGGAAGAGTTTGCCTTGGGATCAATATAAAGATGCCTTAATAGATGTTGAGACGATGAAAGAATTGGAGAATTTGTCAGAGGAAAATGATGTTCCATTTGATTTGGTTCGTAATATTTTGCTGTCTGTCTATCATAATAAAAACTTTTCGAATAAACGAATAATGAAAGAGGCTATGGGGCGTCTGTTGAATCAGCAATGGCTGCATTACGATGTCCTTAAGGAAATAGAAAATGAAGATAAATAAAATTAAACTTTACAATTTTAATTCATATGAAGGTGAAAATGAATTTGACTTTGTAAATCAAGATCAATCAAAAAACATTGTTCTTATTGGCGGGAAAAATGGTGCAGGAAAAACCTCGTTATTTACGGCAATAAAGATTGCGTTATATGGACCGCTGGCTTTTGGTTATGTTGGAGCAAATTCACATTACATTGCGAAGATAAAGGATTGCATAAATTCGAAAGCATTTCAAAAGGATGAGGTTGAATCTGAAGTTCAGCTTACTTTGTCGCTGATGGTTGAACGAGAACTCAAAAATTATGTGGTAACAAGACGCTGGAGATTTGTCAACCAAAAACTGGAAGAAAAGTATTCTGTTGAAGAAGAAGGAAGATTTCTTGAACAACAAGAACTGTCTTATTTTCAGAATTATCTTCAAGGATTGATTCCCCCAGATTTGTTTGAATTTTTCTTATTTGATGGAGAGGAGGTTGGAAATATTTTTTCGACTTCTTCATACAATTCATATATTAAGAACGCTATTTATACTCTTTGTGGAATAGATATTTTTGAAATCATAAGAAAATTTACTTGCAGTTACAGTAGTAAACCATCAGGTGAAGTTGATAAAGAGCGCTATAGTCAATATGAGCAATTAAAATTATTGGCTGAACAGTTAGACGATAAGAAAACGAGCCTTGGAAAGCGTCTTGAGGAAGAAAAACAGAAGTATGAACAATTAGAAGTAGAACTCTTTGATTTGGAAACTGCATATAAAAATGCTGGTGGTATCACGCAGGAGGAACGAGAAAAATTAGCAAGAGAGTTTGAAGAAGCAGAAAAGTTAAAGACAGAAGCCTCTATAAAAATAAAAATGTTTGTGGAGGGCTTGATGCCGTTTTTTATTGTCGGAGAATATGCAAACAAGATTACAAAACAGTTTTCTATTCAAGAGAAAAAAGAGACATATGAATATTTTGAAAAAAATATCATGGATTCTGCACTGACTGAGACTATTCATAATAATGTATCGATAGGTGATGAAGCATTAGAAACTCTGTTTGATGAGATTTTAAAGTATCTAAAGCCGAGTGATGAAACTGATTTTAAATTTATACATGATTTGTCAAAAGAAGAAATATCACGTATCAATATTATGATTGACAATCTAAAAGCTTTTGATAAAGAAGAAATGATAGAGATCATTAATCAGCGTAAACATTATAGTGAAAGAACCATGGAAATAAATAAAATTCTTAGAAGTGCTATGTCTGATGAAGATGCAAATAGATATGTAACTAAAGAAAACTTACTTTTAAGAAAAAAAGATGATTGTCATCGTATGATTAAAGATCTACAAGAAGAACGTACATCAATTGAAGAAGAATTTGTTGTTGTTGAACAGCAACGAAACAAGGCGTTGCAGGAATTAAAGGAAAATGCACAGAATAAACATGTTTACGAATTAAGTTCAGGAATTACAAGTATCATGGATTCTGTATTAAAGAAGAAAGCGATATCAATAAGAGAAAATTTAGGGGAATTGATCAGTAACAATCTTCGTCATATGTACCGAAAGAATAATTTGATAACACAGATTGAAATAGATGAAAATTTTGGATTTCATTTATACCAAAATGCGGTTTATACACATTCTGAGCTCGCATATTTATACCGAAATCTAGGAGTAGATAACTTTGCGGACGAGGTGGGAAATGCTGGAATTGAGATGTTAAAGAAGCGTTTTAACATAATATCTATAAATGAGTTGCAGAAGGCATTTAATGCCTCAGATTCAGAGGCAACCATAGATCTGTTTAAGAAGATTGACATTAGTCGACTTTCGAAGGGCGAGCGACAAATTTTCATTCTTGCTTTGTATTGGGCAATTATAGAGTTATCAGGACAAGATATTCCTTTTGTTATAGATACTCCATATGCTCGAATAGATGCAAATCATAGAAAAGAAATATCGGAGAAATTTTTCCCGAATATCAGTAAGCAGGTAATAATCTTATCAACAGATGAGGAGATTGATGAAGAGTATTATGAGATCCTGAAACCTCATATTGCTAGAGAATATCTATTGGTTAATGATGAAAGTCAAAACAGAACATCAATAGAACAACACTATTTCTTTGGAGCAAATAAAAATGATATTTAGATTAAAGACATCAAAAAGAACACAAGAGATTTTCCAAGAATTGGAAAATCGGACAAATTATAAACCGTATACATTGGTTAAACATGCTATTGCATGGTCTCTTAAAGAAAATACTTCAGTTGAGAATTATTCTTCAGATGCAGAAGGATTGGATTTAAATCGACAGACTATAACTGGCGATAATGATGCTTATTTTAAAGCGTTGATAGAGGAAGTAGAAGGCCGTTATTTGCCAGATGAAGAGTATTTTCCTAAATATGTGAAGGCACATATTGATAGAGGAAGTGCATTACTACTTGATATGTATAATCATGCGGGTAGTGTCGATAAATATATTCTTCATGTATTAGGTGTGGGAGATACAGTATGATTTATTTTGATAATAGTGCGACTTCACCAGTTAGTGACGAAGTTTTAGAAGCAATGATTCCTTATTTAAAAGAGGAATTTGGAAATCCATCAAGTAAATACTACTGCAAAGCAGTTAATGCAAGTAATGCAGTGGAAGATGCACGCGAACAAGTTGCAGATCTTCTTAATGTGACTCCACAAGAAGTTGTTTTTACAGCAGGAGCAACAGAAAGTACAAATTTCATAATTAAAGGATATATGGACTATAGACGATACTATGGAGATGGAAGAAACCATATTATAACGTCTGCAGTTGAACATAAGGCAACCATAAATACATGCAAGTACTTGGCAGGAGAGATATATTCAAACAACGATCCAACAGTATCACTTTTTGGAAGTTCTAGAAAAGTTGATAGAGGATATCAAGCTACCTTTGTGAAACCAACGCCTTATGGTGAAATAGAGAAAAGTGCCATAGAAAATGAAATTAAAGAAAATACAGCAATGGTATCCACAATATATGTAAATAATGAAGTTGGTACGGTTAGTGATGTTGGTGCTATAGGGGCATTATGCCATAAATATGGCCTTGCATATCATGTGGATATAACTCAGGCAGTTGGCAAAATGGATATTAGTTTGAGAAATCTAAATATTGATTTTGCATCCTGTTCCGCACATAAAATATATGGTCCTAAAGGTGTTGGGGCAGCTATTTTAAAAAGTGATGATTATGGAATTGAGCCCATATCTGCATTGATTCATGGTGGAGAACAGGAATATGGACTCAGAGGTGGAACACTAGCTGTTCATAACATAGTTGGTTTTGGAAAAGCAGCAGAAATAACGAAAAAACACTTGGTGCATGACAGAGCCAAGATAGAAAAAATGGATGCAAGAATTGTTGATGGTTTATTAAGCATCCCAGATATACAGTTGACCAATCCAACTAGTAGTAGAGTGCCTGGAATTATCAGTGTTATTGTTAAAAAAAGAGATTTTCATAATGAAAGATATATTAAACACGTTAAGCATAGGCTGGCAATATCTACAGGATCTGCATGTAGTGCAGGAGAACCATCACATGTAATAAGTGCAATGGGATTGGAATCAGAAGTGTCTAAGATTCTTCGGATTTCTATTAGTAAGAATACAACAGATGAAGAGGTAAATCAGTTAATACAAATACTGAGAGAAACAATATAGAGGTGACGTAAGATATGGAGTCAATTCGCAATCAGGATTGCTTAATAAGTACATTAATGAGACTAAGAGAATCATCAAAGGATGCTGTTGTATCCGCTGATTATGTTGATGAACTTTCTGTATACATGCATGTTGATAGACCTGTGCAGGAAGAATTTGAGAAACAATTAAAAAAGGCAGCTCTTTCATCACATGCAGAGTTGATTTTATTGTGCGGAAGTGTAGGTGATGGTAAATCGCATATGCTACAGATGTGTAATTTCAAGTATCCTGATTTAATGAGCGAGTTTTATGTCCATAATGATTCTACGGCAAGTTTATATATAGATAAGCCAGCTTCTTTTACGCTAAAAGAACTATTGGATCCATTTTCTGACGAAAAAATAGAACAGTCAAATAATAAAGTGATTCTTGCTATGAATTTGGGCACTCTTAGTAATTTTTTAGATCAAGACGATGAAAAACGTTTTAAACGTCTTGCAAGTTACGTTCGAGAGGCTGGAATTCTTGAAGGAAAAAAAGACAATGACGTAGACACCCTATATTTTCATTGTGTAAATTTTGCGGATTATCATTTGTATGAGATAAGTAAAAGTGGGCCGACGTCGTTATATATTGAGCATTTAATCGAAAGAATAGTTCATGAAACTGATGAAAATATATTTTATAATGCATATTGTTCCCAATGTGGAAATTGTGATGCTAAATCTATTTGTCCGGTTTGTATTAATTTCAAATTGTTATCAGATAGAAATGTAAGAGCCGGTGTCGTATCAACAATTATTGAGAGCATTGTAAAGTGTAAACTTATTGTTTCTACTCGTACATTGCTTAATTTTATATATGAAATATTAGTAAACGAAAACTATTTTGATCAAGGATCATTAGAACCAAGAAAAATTCCGGCTAAATTAACAAAAAAACAGTACATAGAATCTCTTTTGCCATCTGCATTATATGATAGGTCAGGATCATCAGAATTCTTAGCGGCGATTCATAAAATGGATCCTCTACATATAAGGAATGAAAATGTGGATATGTTTTTTGTGGATTATGAAAATGATGAATTGGCTTTAAATGTGTTTAAAGAGGATTTAAAAGAATATGAAAATATTCTTTTGAAGGTGAGTGACTCGGATTTTTCTGATTATGCAAATCACGAACTAAAAGAAAACTTACTTCATCTATACATAAGAATGTGTAAATTATTATCTATTAGGCAGGATATTTTGCCACAAGATAAAGAATATAGTGACTATATGAAGTATTTGTATTTGTGGAATATCGGAATGCATCAGCAATTGGTCACATTATATAAAGATATAGGAAGGGGTATACTATCATGGAACGGTGCAGCAGGAAAAAATGAGATGCAGCTGCAAACTGTTAATAGTGTTTCTGAATATCATTTGTACCAAGACATCAGTTTGAAAATTGTGACATCTGATCCATACACAGAGGAAGCAGATGTATTATATACGTTTCGTGATGAGATTAAACTTAAGTATAAAGTTAATGGTACCCAGATTATAAGTGATTTAGATATAGATTTTAATCTATACACTTTATTAAAACAAGTTATAAAAGGCTATATTCCTAGTCTAGTAGATAAGCGGGTTAATGTAAGATGTGTTGATTTTATAAATAAGATTTCAAGAGGTGGCTCTAAAATGGAAACTTTGACAATCAAAAATCTTACTCAGAAATCAGCGCGGGAATATGTATTTGAATATGACACAGCCTTTGGGTATTTATTTGAGGAGAAATAATATATGGGATGGTTTCAATACGATGGTGACAATGGAATAGATGCCTTTTTTGATCCGGTACGAAATAAATCTAAGAAGCACTTTGGTGATGACTCTCTAGTACCGTTCAAAACGAAAGTTGATAAAAATAGATATGAGGACTTTGCGGGGGTTATTAGTGAATTTTCGTGTCTAATATCTGGCACAACAATTAAGAAAGATTTGACATTAGACGACGTTAAAGAGCTGTTAAGAGAAAAGGTAAGGACAAATAGCGAAGAGGATTTTGAAGTATTATTCGATGTTGTAAAAAGCTTATATTTTCAAGAGGGTAGATTTATTCCGATAAGTGTGAAGTCATTATCTTTGATTAGTAGTAATATCACACAGCGTCAGGTAGCTGAATATTTATATGCTATTTTTGTTAAAAATACAGATTTAAAAGATCGTTTTGGAGATATGGCAGAAGCAGAGGATTCAAATGCGTTAGAGAAATGTTTATATGAGAGCTTTGAAGATTCACAAGTTGAAGTAAAGGAAAACGCATCTAAAGGACGCTGCTATATTCCGTATATTCGAGATGTGTTTATCAAGGATTTTGGTGTTTTAATGTCTAATCCGGACGAGTATAAAGGAAATGTTCAGCGTTTGTTAGCATACTATTATATGACATATATTAATCAACTTGCTGTAAAACTCAACGCTTTTGGCAATGCTGATAGAGAAAGAATGGAAAAAATTTTCATGACACTGAACTGGGAGGTTGGATTTTCCAGAGTGAGGCCAGGCTATGAATATGGCTGGAAAAAGGTTCTTAATTCTTTGGGACATATGTTTTCCCATGCGGTGGTTATGCAATTGCTATCTAAAAACATAGAAGAAGTACATTATGACTACCTGGGCTTATTTGAAAGATTTAATGATACGACAGAAGATAATGATGTTGCCCAAGAAGTAAGAGATATTAACGATCGATATGAACGTTGGATAGATAATGTAGATTTCAGTGGTTGCAAGCATAGTGAATCAGTTTCGACATGTGCTACTTTGAATGAGGTCAAGAGATTGTTTGAAACAATCGACTATCAGTTTTTAAATAGTTTTCGTACATCACATTACAACGGATATAACAAAAAATATATAGAGTTTGTTCAGAAAAATTTTGGTAAGAGAAGGGGTACGCTAGGGTATACTATTGGCGTTACAGAGAATGATATTATTATGTTTACTAAAATTATTCTGGCAGAAAATGAAGGGAAGCTAAAGCTTTCGCTGCTTTTTGAAAAATTTGAGGAACGAGGCCTTATTTTTGATAGAGAATCTAAGAGAAAGATAACAGAACTTTTTGAGAAAATGAATTTCCTTGAAAAGCGTTCGGATAGCGGGGATGCACAATATGTCAAGTCGGTTTTATAACTATTTATCAGAAAAGATAATTTCATATTTTAAAAACAACAATCCTCTGTCAGGTGATAAATTTTATGTTCAATTTGAGACAGAAGAGCAGGTTGTAACCTTATATAAGGAACTTAAAAATAATACTATTGTAGAAAAATTCGTTTATCATGATGATAAGCGTGCACAAACATATGAATCGTATCAGCTAAAGTTTGGTGAATGTTTTTTGATTGTTGCAGCAGCAATTGAAGGCGGGGTACATCCGGATTTTTTGGCACAACTTCGAAATATGGTTGGAAGAGATGCTGGATATGAAAATAAGGCGATACTATTCATTCATTGTTCTTCGCTTGACAGTATTCTAGGCGGAGCAGGAAGTCTTAGTAAAGAAGGAATGCCTCTTAATATTGGTTTACTAAAGAAAGATATTAATAGAAAAATACAAGAAACAGGATTTGGAAGAGTAGATAAGCATATTCTTTTACAATATCTAAAAAACAAGAGTAACGAGCTAGAAGGTACTAATGAATCAATATTTGATTATGAAGATATTATAGAAGTGTTAGGCGATTCTCAAATTACGTCTTCGGAATATAGAACTTTCGAATTATTCCCTGATGAAAATCTTGAAGGGCTAAATGAAAAAAAACTAATTGCGAGATTAAATGATAATCATTCACACTACGTTCGGATATCTGAGATCCATAATTATGGATTAGATGAAACAAGATTAGAAAAGTATTATGGTGAGGATGGTGCAAAAAGACTAGCAAAAGATGATTGGAAAGATTTAACTTATCCAGAAATTGAAAAGTTTATAGATAACAAGAAAAACAAACCGGTTATCGAGTATTTTCCGATAGAGACAAATTCATTTATCTGGGATAGAGAAGAAGGTAATACAAAGGCTAAGAGTAGGATACGTAATATAATCATTTTTTATAATGGCATAGAAGATGAATATCGTCTTGCATTGCCGTTTTCTGACTTTACAAGAAAAGATAATGTAAGCATAAATAAAGGCTATGAGGCACAGCTTGAATGTATTAGCACAGGAAAAAAACTACTGGTTGTATTAAAAAGAGTGTTAGACCAATCTTCTTTTTATTGTGTAAAGTATAATGATGCCGGGACAAGATTTGAGTTCAAGATAGCAGTTTTGCGTTGCAATCAATCATTATTGGGTGATATTAAAACACAATATACAATAGAAATTGCAAAGAAGCCAGACGAATCTTCTATACGTATCAATACAGAAGATGACAGTATTGTTTTTTATCCAAACAACGAGCAAGTAAATAAAGAAAAATTGAATGAGTCTAATCAAGTTATTATTCTCGATTCAAGCAAAAAAACAATAGTATCTATAAATGATGATTTTCAAAATCCAGATGATAGTGATGACATAAAATTCGCTATAAGCGACGGTACATTTGATTTAAATTTAACAAAAGCATATGTAGCTGAAAGACCTATTGTTATTGATGGAATGAAGCTTTGGTATTTGAAGAATACTAGAAAAAGAAATTTTGAACTCGTAAATGAGAACAATTTGTTTTTTGGAACAAAGAGATATTTTACAAGAGGAGAATTTAGAAAAACGTTACAAATGGAGCGAGCGTTTATACATCAATCAGCTCCTTTAGTGACTATTACTGGTGAAAATCAATATAACGCTGTCAAACTTGAACTGCCTGAGAAAGTGCAGTCTGCTTTTGATGCGTTAATTACTTATTTCCAGGAAGCACATGAAATTCCAAGCCTTGTTTATGTGAATGAAGAATTAAAGATACTTTATAACAATTACGTAAGTGCAATCAAGGAAGAAGTAAGCAGTATTAAAGATGGTGATTATCTCAATGAGCCACAAAAAAACCTCTTTTATATTGGAATGATGAAAAATTTAACTGGAGACAATGAGCTATTCCTTACACCTTTACATCCAATAAATGTTTCGTATCAACTTTTTGTTTTAAATACGGATATTAGTGGAATTGATGAAAGTGAGGATGATTTAATCAGGAAGTTCCAGAACACAGCTTTGTTTCCGTATATAAATATTGACCCTGTTTCGAAAGAAAATAAGATCTTTGTACCTGTAGAGCAACTTCATTCGCCTGAATGGAAAATATATGTGGAGGAGTCGCTTCCAAGATATAAGGGGTCAAAAGATTTTGTTTCAAAACTTGTGTCGGAGAAAGTAAGAGAATTTGTCGAGCATTTTAGTTATTTGTTTTCTTCCAGTGTTCATGCACCTGTGAGAATTAACTTGATTAATACAGGTGATTGTAGAGAGGTTGTTCAGGGATTGGTGCAATTTTATGTAAGAGAGCTTAATAACTCAAAAAGAGTAATGCCAATACAAGTAACGATGTACTCAGATCAAAAAATGGACAATGCTTTTGAAATAATGTCAAAAGAGGATAATGCAGATGAACTTATACAGATTCTTAGCTTGAAACTTCAAGTTGAAGATATGAGCCCGGATGAAATTATAGATATTTATAGAGAGAACGTTCGTTTTTATTATAAGAATATTTATGATGAACTAGATTATGCGCATATTACATTTATGGAATTAGATGACGATAATCAAGCTATTACAACACAGATGGAAGATATTCCAACAGGTGTGGTTATGAATGGTTTTTCTTCAGGTGTATCGTCGGTTCTTTTAGGAAACTCGTATAGAACAGGCTTTGGTACAAAGTATTTAGATGTTAATACATCACTACTTGATACGGTTGTAAGTTATAATTCGCTTAATGCGGCTATAAATGGAGACGCATATCGTCGAGGGGTATGTGAAACCCTAAAAATGAGTCCAGGCAAAGAACAAATGCTTGATAGAGTTTACACAGCTAGCAACTGGGTTACCTTTATAAAACCGAAAGTCGATTTGAATTATTTTAAAAGTGACCCGAGTGCAAAAGATTTAATGATTATCCACTATAGTGATCAATATAATCTTACTTCTAGTGGTTATGATGCTATAACGGTCACAAAGAAATCTAAACAGTATCAGGATGCTATTTCAAGATATTTAAAGAAAAATGGTGTTGATGATGTAGAACATCATGCAAAGAACATAATTAACATGTTTAATGCGTTGAATGGGGATTGGCTTCTTAGAATGCTTTCCTATAAATCTCATTTTCCGGTTGAAAAACTAAGTATATTATCTGCAATGAAATTAGCTGTAAAGAGATACGCTGTCGAGGGTGTTACATGGGTTCCAATTTCGTTAGAAGAAATATTACGAGTTTCAGGCGCGGTGGGACTTTCAAGGAATGAAGCTATGTTTTCGGCCAAGAATCTGGGATTTGAGGGATCAACAAGCGACGATTTATTGCTGGTAGGTATTAGCAATAAAAATGGAGTAAAAATAGCATTCTATCCAATAGAAGTAAAAGTTGGTCACGTCGAAAATGGATATTTGGATAAGGGAGTCCATCAAGCAAAGAAAACCAGACAAATCTTTGATGATATTTTAGGAAAAGGTACGTGCAAAGATAAGTCTATAAAGACCAGGCTATATAGAAATTTCTTTGTCCAGCAAGTAATGGTTAATGCTGAAAAAATGCTAATGTATGAAGTTGGAGATGGAAATCAAGGATGGCAAGAAATCGTTGATTCTGATCTTAGGAAAGACTTGCTATCAGAAAACTATGAAATTGTTGACTCATTAGTTCCAGATATGGGAAAAGCAGGAGTTATTTCATTTAAAGATGATAATGTTCAAAAGCATGAACACCGCTATGAGGAAGTTTTAGTTGTTGAAAAATCTAAAACGGAGGGTGTGAATTTATTGGCAGTACCATTTTCAGAGATAGAATCTGTCAAGTGGGATATGGTACAAGATATAAGTGAATTAGAAGAAATTAAAGAAGAGAGCAATATCACAGTAGAGGATTCTGAAAAAGAAGAAAATGATGTAGTACAGGTGACGGAATCAACAACTGATAAAATGGAACCAGTGCATCTGGATAAGAAACCAGAAGTGGTTAGAGTGCTTATAGGCAGAGATAAATATAAGCATGACATTTACTGGGAATTTGGTAATAAAGCGTTGGCCAATCGTCATCTATTGATTACTGGAACATCTGGACAGGGAAAAACTTATAGCATTCAGACAATGTTGTATGAACTAGCTAGATGTGATATTTCTTCTGTTATTTTCGACTATACAGAAGGATTTATGTTGCAACAATTGGAACCTCCTTTTAAGGAATCTCTCGATGGAAAGATAGTTCAAAAAATTGTATATAGTACAGGAGTACCAATTAACCCATTTAAACGCCACGAAGTAGATTTGGCGGGAATGAAGATTCTTGAGAAAGAATCCGATGTAGCAGCAAGATTATCTGATATTTTTTCTCATGTCTATGACTTTGGGGCACAACAGAATGCGGCAATTTTTGAAGCAGCATATAATGGTCTTGTAAAGTATGGGGATAATATGAATATCCGAAAGTTTCAGCAGGAATTAGAGGAAGTTGCTGAGATAAATAAAGCGGCAAATACAGTAATTTCAAAGATGACACCATTCTTTCGAACTGTCGATTTTACAGAAGATCCAGAATTTGACTGGGAAAATATACTGTATAATGATGAAGGCAAAGTTAATATCATACAATTGACTTTATTTTCGAGAGAAATGCAGGTTATTATTACAGAGATGATGCTGTGGGATGCCTGGTATTATACCAAAAAATTTGGATCAAAAGATAAACCATTTGTGGTTGTTTTAGATGAAGCACAAAATTTATCACATACAATTAAATCTCCAAGTGCAGCTATATTAACCGAAGGAAGAAAATTTGGATGGTCAGCATGGTTTGCTACGCAATCACTTAAGATATTAAAAGATGATGAGGTCGTACGATTGTTACAAGCATCATTTAAACTATATTTCAAACCAACTGACGATGAGATGACAAAAATTTCAAAGCAGATAGATGTTACGGGAGACGGAAATTGGTTAAGTGTGATTCAAGGATTACAGAAAGGACAGTGCATTGTAGTTGGCGATAGAATGTTAGCGAATGGAAAAGTTGGGGCTGTAAGTCCGACGGTTACAAATGTATTGTCATTTGAAAACAGACAGAGTGAATGTTGATGTAATGTAATTTTGAGTAATTGATAATGAGTTACAGTACGAGTAATAAGTAAACGCCAAATAGCGAGTACCTTTTCAAAATCATCCTATGTGAGATAATAGACTCATCATTATAAAGTCCAAAAAGTTTAGTACTCAACTTTTTAGACTTAGCTACAGGAGGTGAGTCATGAAATCTCACACAAGTTTAGTTGCACAGCAAACCCGCTTGAGCGAATGGGCAGAACTAATCAGGGACTGTAAAAACCGTCCACAGGGAATGAAAATCGATGAATGGTGTCAGCTGCACGACATTACAAAAGCGAGTTACTACTGGAGACTCCGGAAAGTCCGTGAGGCTTACTTAGAAACTGCGGATCATACACAAGCCTTTGTAGAAGTTCCTTCCTCTGCACTCCATCCGGTAAATACGACCTCAGAGCATAAAATCGCTGCCATAATCAGAAGTGGAAACAACCTCACGTTGGAAATTACCGACCAGGCTTCTGCCTCCTTTCTAAGTACACTTTTGGGAGTGATTAGAAATGCTCAATGATGGTACCGGATTCAAAAAAGTGTATCTGGCAACTGGATTTACGGATCTGCGCAGAGGAATTGACGGCTTGGCAAGAGTCATACGTTTTCAGTTCCAGCTCGATCCTTATGATAAGAATACATTATTCTTATTTTGCGGTAAGCGTACGGACCGGATAAAAGGACTCATCTGGGAAGGTGATGGATTTCTCCTTTTATTAGAATAGAATTATTATTCGAGATAATCTCTTGGAAAGCCCAGAAATTAAGACTTTCTAAGAAATCTTCTCGAATAATGATATCCTATTAGTGACTCTTCAAAAAATCAGGAACATTTCTTTCTTCCAAGTCTTTTTCATCAATATAAATCGAACGCGGAAAATTCATTTCGTTCCATTCACGGATATGTTTATCAACTGTTGCCTGTGGACTTTCTGTATAAATCTGTGTCGTTTGAACTGATGCATGTCCCAGGAAAGCTTTTATTACCATAATCGGAACTCCCGCTTCTAACATATGTTGTCCGGTTGTATGTCTCATACTATGAGGTGAATAGTGTTCTTCTTTGAAAAGATTGGGTGTTTTTTCTTTAGCGAGTTTTATATATTTTTTGTATATTTCTTCCACGCATGATATTGTCATATGCTCATGCGTCTGACTCGAAAATATATGTCTGTCAGGTTCTGTTTCTATTCTGCGATGTTTAATATATTTTTTAAGCATAGATGCACAAGTGTCAGGAATACGTATGCGACGTGCTTTTGAACCTTTTCCTACTATATCAATAGTAGTACCAGTTGATCTGAAATTGACAGATTTTACAGTAAGATCACACACTTCCTGTGCACGTGTGCCTGTTGCATACATAAAGCTTAATAAAACCATGTCTCTTAAACCAGTCTCACTTTTTGGGTTAGGCAGTGCCAGAAGGATCTTTACTTCATCGGTGGTAAAACCAACACGCCGCTTTTTAGGTGCTTTTTTTGATGGAATCCTCAATACAGCACTTCTAAAAGTTGATGCTGCATCAAAGTCATAGTTTTGTGCATACTCGGAAAAAGAATACAGTGCGGCAAGTCTTTGATTTCTGGTTGTAACTGAACATTTACGTTCATGTTCAAGCCATGACATAAAATCAGAAAGCGTATTTACATCTAAACAGCCAAAAGTAATCTCATCTGCTTTCATGTTTTTGACTGAATACATATATTTTATTAAAAGTGTAAATGTTGTTTTATAAGAGTTGATTGTGTTCTTACTTAACCCACGTGCTTCCGGCATATATGTATTTACATAGTATTCAAGATATTTCATAAAAATCGAAGGAGTCTTCTGCTTTCTCATAAATCAACCTCCGGAAACAGAGATTCTGTGAAATCAGCAAACAAGAGCATATCTTCTTCGAAGAGTTCACTGCTGAATTTCATATATTTTTCACTTTCCACAAGGGATTCATGACCACAATATACAGAAAGATATGGAGAAGCCATATCGATATGATATCCTGCAGTTTCCAGCTGTTTAAAAGCATGGAACATAAAACAATGTCTGTTACAACGCATTTTATTTGATGCCATAATTTGCAGAATTCGGAAAATTAAAACATCCCATTTTTAGCCTTGTTATAACGGTAATAATTTTTTCTATTACTGTTATAACAAGGATTCCAGGGGTTCGGGGATGGAAGATCCCCGTATTATTTCTGCACTATTTATTTTTCTGAAAATGGCATATTATAATGTGCTGATCAACACAATGTCTTAAACAGTGCAGGCATGGAGCACGTTTATGAGGATCTTCATTCCCTTTGATAATACCAGCTTTCCTAAGAATCTTTTTAAATTGGCGTTCAGCAGTTATTGGGGATAAATGTTCGCTTTGTCCTGGGAATAAAAATGGATTATCTATACCATAGATTTTTATCACCTTACAATAATCCTTCAGCATGTTTGTTAATGTTTCATGCATTGGAACTAATCGTTGTTTCTTGTTTTTTGAATGTATAATACGGATGACTCCGTTTTCTAGATCCAGATGCTTCATCTTCAAATTTAGAGCTTCGCCTAATCTGAGTCCACAACAATACAAAAGGCGTATGAGAACCGCCATTTCCATATGTATATGCGGAATGCTGCTAAATTTGTTTGTCATTGAATATGCATCAGCAATAGCAAATATATTCGACAATTCCTCATCACTAAATATATAGGGAATATACAAATCTTTCGTTTTCTGGAAGGGCGGAAGATAAACAACTTTTCCCATATCGGCTCTATATTTCATAAAGTTTCGTATAGTCTTTATGTATCCATTAATAGATGCCTCTGGAACACCTACATCATTAAGCTGCAAATTACGCTCAAACGGAATGCCAGTTCCGCTACTGCGGAACTGCTATTCC